>OHWE01000112.1_pt1 | contig 54290 bp, 52 predicted proteins | sample 1579661 | NCBI WGS metagenome assembly OHWE01 (sample SAMEA3882552, study PRJEB24775) | human gut metagenome | biome: human-associated habitat; feature: intestine environment; material: feces | place: Netherlands | collected 2009/2010 | reverse complement strand
GCACAGCACATCCGTGATATTCTTCATCTCGATTTTCGCGTTGGCAGGGGCCAGCCAGACATGCGGGTCTGCGCCCACATCGCCGTCCTCGTCCTCATAACCCTCGCGCAGCGTGACGCCGTCGGAGGCCTGCACCACGTCCAAGTCCTGATTGGTCAGGCTGCCTAGAACAGAATCGACCCAATGCTCCATGCCCGCGCCGCTGTAAATGAACACATCGGCATCTTCCAGATTGGTAATATCGGTGGTGGACGGCTCCCAGTCGTGGGGTTCGGTCCCTGCGGGAACCATATTGGTGACGGTCACTTTATCGCCGCCGATCTTCTGGGCAAAATCATACATCGGGTAAAAACTGGCCATGACCTTGAGCGGCGCTCTGTCCGTAGAATCGGTGCTCTCCGCAGCCGAAGAGGATGCAGCAGAGGCACCGCAGCCGCCCAGCATGGCGGCGCACAGGGCAACGGGCAGGATGCGATAGCAAAAACAGTTGGATTTTTTCATCTGGAAGTACCTCCGGGAAACAAAAGACAAAATGCGAACGCCGACGGGAGTGGTCATCAGCGTTTGTCATTGTACCCGCTGAGTAGTGGCAAATCAACGGTTTGCGGCTATTCTTCAGATTTCTTCAGAATTGTACCCGTTGCCTTTTGGTGCTTTCGGCGTTATACTGGGAACAGATTTTTACAAGGATGAGAGGGTACATTTCATGGCAGAGTTTACCGCAAAGGGCGCGAATATTTTGGTTGTGGACGATGACGACGATATTCGGGAAATCGTGCATATCCTGCTGGCGCGGGAGGGCTTCACCGTGAGGGAAGCTGCCAATGCCGAGCAGGCGCTGCGCCGACTTGACCCGCTGCCCGACCTTGTGATTCTGGATGTGATGATGCCGGGGCTGTCCGGCATTGAGCTTTGCCGCGAGATACGCACCAAGGCCATGATGCCGATTTTGTTCTTGTCCGCCAAGACCCGCGATGTGGATAAGGCCGAGGGGCTTGCCAACGGTGGGGATGACTATTTGATAAAGCCGTTCTCGGCGCTGGAGCTTACGTCTCGCGTCAAGGCGCTGCTGCGGCGCAGTATGGTGTACCAGCCGCAAACGGCGGCAGCACCGCCCCAGACCGTGCAAAGCGGCGAGTTGTCCATAGACCTCACCACCGGCGCGGCGGCGCTGGCGGGCAACCCGCTGACACTGACCGAAACCGAAGCCCAGCTTTTGCGGCTGCTGGCACAGCATCGCGGCGATGTACTCTCGGCGCGGGAAATTTACGAGGCAGTCTGGAAAGAGAGCTTTTTGCCCTCGGCCAATAACACAGTTATGGTACACATTAAGAATCTGCGCAAAAAGCTGGAAACCGATTTGACCCAGCCTAAATACATCCACACGGTATGGGGAAAGGGGTATTACCTTGCCTGAAAAGCGAATCTCGCGGCTTTCTCAAAAATTGGTTGTCGGGTCACTGGCGGCGTTTGGCGCTTCGGCGCTGTTGTTTGCCCTGCTGCAATGTGGAACGCGGACAGCCCTGCAAGCCTACTGCGCCCGCCCGGAAATCGTGGCCGCGCACGAGCAGCAGACCGTGCAGGAACTGCAAGAGTATGTTGCCGCCAACCATCTGCGGCTGGATGATTTAGCTGAAATGAACGGCTGGACGCCCACCCGCGAACTGGTGGAAATCACCTTCGTGCTGGAAGAGCAGCCCCTCTACCACACTTGCAGCGAGGAACATGACGGCTGGAGCACGATGAACGCCTACCCCATACAATTTGCCGATGGAACGGCAACCGTGTACATCACAGACCTGTTTGAACACCGTTACACCGATTATGCTACCGCCGCCGACTTGCTTGTTTTTTTTGTCTGCTTTGTGGCAATTATGGTTGCACTGATTCAGCGCAAGGTGCGCGTTATCAAAACGCTGGAAAGCGAACTGCGGATTTTAGAGGGCGGTGATCTGGACTACGCCATTACCGTGCAGGGTCAGGACGAATTGGGTGAGCTGGCGCAAGGCGTTGAGGATATGCGGCGGGCCATGGTAAGCCGTGAGACGGAAAAGCGGCAGATGGAGGAAGCAACAAACCGCTTAATGACCAGCGTTTCCCACGACCTGCGCACCCCGCTGACCGCACTTTTGGGCTATCTGGAAATTTTGCAGGGCGACCCGCGCCCGGCCAGCGAAAACCCCTACCTTGGCAAATGCCGCCAGCGTGCCTTGCAGATACGCGGGATGCTCAACGATTTGTTTGAGTATTTCTTTGTGTCCACCTCAGACAAAACACAGGCGGATTTTCCGCCCTGCACAGTGGAACAGGCATTTGGCAAGCTGCTGGCGGAATTTGCCGACCTGCTGCGCCAGGATGATTTTGCCGTAAACACCCCGCCGCTGCCCTCCGGCACGGTGCGGGTCAATGCAGGGCTTTTGCAGCGGCTGTTTGACAATCTGCTTTCCAATCTGCGCCGCTATGCCGACCGCACCCAGCCTGTAAAAATCACACTGCTTGCGCGGGATAAAGAGCTGGCACTCATCGTCAGCAACACCGCGCGCCCGGATGCCAAACCCGGCACGGGTCTTGGCTTGCAGAACTGCGCCCAGATGCTCCGCTTACACGGCGGCCGGTTTGAGCACAGCCTGTCCGATGGAGTGTTTACCGCAGCAGCGTATTTTCCGATGGAGTAATTCAGCGTGTAGGTTCTGTTGGTTTCCTAGTGAAAACAGCATCGTTACGGGTGTCTGCTGTAATTTGTTCCGCGCGCTGTTCAGCTTTTGAGAACAGAATATCATCCACGGTAGCAGTGGTCTGTATCTGCCGGTAAATTTCTGCTGTGGATGCCTTTCTCATTGCAGTACGATGTCGATGAACGGCATCTGCGTCTTTCGGCTGAATCATATTCTCAATTTCAAGGTACTGTTTTGTAGTGGCAGAAAGCTGCTGGGCAAGGCTTTCTCTCTGCGCCGCCAGTTTCTCCTGCATTTCTTCCAGTTTGTCCAAGTAGCTGCCGAAGCGCTGGGCTTCGCCGTTGTTCTTGCAATCGAGATTGCGTAGGATCATTGCCTGTCGGCTGCGGAGTTCTTCAATTTCTTCAGTCAGCGTGGCGATTTGCTCGGCAAGCTGGCGGCGCCGAACGATTTGCAGAGGAGACAAGACGCTGCGGTTGGTTTGCAGCTGCTCCTGCTCGGATTTCTTGTCAGTAAGCTGTTGCGTTACCGCATGATAATCTTGCAGAATCGGGCGGTAATAGTTGACCTGTCGTTTCCATGTGTCAGCCCGTTTGCGGTTCACTAACAGACGGTATTGCAGCATTATCAAACTGCTGCGCAGCCGTTCCAGCGTTTCCGCAATATGCTCTACAGTGTTTTCAACGACCTTGGACAGCTTGGCAAGCTGGGCTTTCAGTTCCCGCAGCAGCTTGTTGTCCGCGCGGATTTGGCGGTTCAGTTCGCAGAGGTCTGCCTTGATGCCCTGCAACTCAAGGCTACGGGCTTGGCTGCCCTCATGCACTGTGGGCTGCTCGTCCAGTCCCAGCGCCGCGTGGCTTAGGTGGGTCACACGGGCAGATTGCTGCTTTTCTTCCAGTGCGCGGTTCACGGCATCTGCCCATGCTTCTCGCCAATCCAGCAGTTGCTCCGGGCTGTTCCAACGCGCACACAGCGGGTTTTGCCGCCCGAATTTCGCCGCTTTCGGCTGCTTCGAGCAGCGTTCCCACCCCGGCTCGCGGGCGGCCTGTGTGGGCGTCAGCCACGCCGACACGCCCGCTGCGCTCCTGTATTTGTACTGCTTTTCCCAGCCGTCCTCTTTTGCCTGCAAAAACTCCTGTGCTGTAAAGCCGCGTTCCTCATCGGCTTTGCGGCACAGGTATTCTTTTTGCGTTTTGCTCTGCCATTTTCCGTGGGCATCCAATGGACGCATCGTCACCATAATGTGCGCATGAGGGTTATGCCCATCCGGGTCATGGATGGCAAAGTCTGCGCACATACCCTTGTCCACACATTCCGTCTGGATGAAACCGCGCAGAAGCAGCAGCCAATCATTCCGCCCCAGTTCTATCGGCAGTGCAACAATCAACTGGCGGGCAAGGCGGCTGTCCTTGGTTTTCTCGGCGGATTCCACCGCCGCCCACAAGGTCTGGCGGTCTTTCCATGCTGTCGGGGCTTGGGGCGGCAGTAGAATTTCGGTATAGAGGACACCGCCTTTCTTGGTGTAGTCGTGGGTAAGGCCGTCATAATCGTTGTACAGCTTTTCGCCGCTCTGGTAGGCTGCGGCTGCAATAGCAGAGCGCCCCGCCCCACGGCTGATGATTTTTGACTCAAAATGATAGATAGCTATGCGGCATCACTTCCTCAACAATCTCTCCCCTCCGCAGAGGGCGCACATACCACCGCCGGCTTGCCGGTGGTGAGTAAGTGCGCACTTCGGTGAGGGAGAGCTGCCCCTCACGGGGCATTGCTCAGTTTGTCGTGCAGCTTGCGGGGCAAGTCAGCCATCGGGATGTCGCGTACCTCCGGCCATACGCTTTCCAGTATCGCGCCCTCTTGGATAAGTCGGCGGGTTCGCGCCTTGCGCTCCTGTACGCGGTTGCGGGCCTGCACAGCTTCCAGCCTGTGCCGTGCCTGTATCAACTTTTTCTCATCTTCGGTCATGCTTTCTTCCTTTTGGTGTGAAAATCAGACGTTCTTGGGTGTCTGCGTTTTGGGGCTGAAATTCTGCCGCTGCTTATTGCCGTTTGTGCCGCTGCTCTGAACAAAAGCAGCATCTTCCATCCGGCATCTGCACCCTATCGGGAGGATTCTCTCTTTCCCGAACAGCACCTGCCGTGTTCTGCGCGGGGAGTGGCAGCGTTTGCAGTAGGCCAACCCGCTGACAATATCGGGGTATTCATCCGGCTGGAGCGGGCGCTCTGCCACAAACTCGTCCAGACATTCCTGTAAAGTCCGCACAGGCATATCAGCCACCCACAAAATCCCAGTTGATGCTGTCCTTCACAGGCTCTTTTATAAGCTGGGGAGAAACAGCGGCGGGGTTCTGCGCCATACCGGTCATGCACCCTGCCAGAAAGACCGGCATCGTCTCCCGCAAAGCATCCCGCACTGCATCCACGATTTGCTGCACGAACTGTTCCTCGCGCGCCCGCGTTTCCAGATAGGGGTCATCTTGTGTCTGATAGTAGCGGTCAAAGTAGTCCACCACTGCCGTGGCAACCGCTTGGCTGTACGACTTGAACAACGATTTGTCCATCGTCTGCAAATATTGCCACGCTTTCCGCTGCGGCTCTTTGCCAAGGTTGAACCGCAAGTTGGTCGTCCGTATCTCCGACACGGTTTCACCCTCGGAGCATCTGGCGGTAGGCCATGTACTCATACCCCTTGGCAGCGGCGCAGATGTCATCCACGATGGTGACCTGTTCCGGGTCATAACTGCCAAAGTGCTTGACCAACTGCCCGCCGCCGCCCACAATCGTCAGGTGTGTGGTGGCGGGGTCATACTCGTAACTGCGCAAGGCTGCAAACAGTTCGGCTGCATAGCTGGCTGCGACCTCGCGAATACAGGCGAGGTAATCGACATCGATTTTCGCTGTGCCGGTGCGCAGAATCTGCTCCACCGTGCTGTCACTGATTTTGCTGCCGAAACGACGGAGCACCGCTTCTTTAGCGCGGATCATGCACTGGTTCACACCGATTTTCTCCGTCCAACAGCGGTTCTCCTGTGGCTGAGAATCCGTCAAGTAAAGCAGATTCATTGTGCCGTTGCCGATGTCGGCCAACAGATGCTCCCCCTCAAAGTCTGCCAACTGCTGGACAATGGCCGCATAGCCTTGTGGGTACACCTTGCAGCTTATAATGCGAAGCTGAAACGGATTTCCGTTGAAGCGGAAACTTACCGTTTCATTCTGCATCAGATACTGCCGAAAACTCTCGCGCTGGCTACCGACCCAGCTCAGTGGCAGCCCCACCGCCAGACACAGATTGGCGGTGAGCAGCCGGTATTGCTCTAACTCTTTGGCGATGGCCGCCAGCGTCAGCAGGTAGAAATCACCGTCCGCTGACTTATCTGCCACAAAGCCTTTGTGACCCTCGCCCACGCGGTAGAATCTGCCGCCGTATTCCAGCACATCACCCTTAAACACAGGTGCGGTATCGTAGGCAGTAATGGCTGTGGGAAAGATGGTATTTGCGGTTTTCATATTGCCGTATCCTTGGTCGATGCCGATAATTGTAATGTCGTTGAATTGCTTCATCGGGAAATCATCTCCTCTCTCCGTGCATCTTCTGCTCCATCATCTGCAAAAGCATTTCCCGCGATGTTTGTGTGCCTGCCGGGTTGTCGTAGGATGTGACCTCAAATGTCACCCTGCCGATTTTGTGCCGATAGGCTCTCGATAAAATTTTCTTTTCTTGCCTTATAAAAAAGCCCCCTTTCGGAATGCTACTGCCGACACCTGTTTTGGTATCGGGTTACAGATTCATTTTATCGAAAGTGGGCTGTTTTGGCATTGATGGAAAATTGTGCGGAAATTGAGCGCAGGAAAATGGACATAGAAAAAGCGGTTCCCTCACTTTCGTGAGAGAACCGCTATGCCGTCAGCCTGTTAGTTTAGGAGGTTCTTTGGAAAGCGTAATCCCATTACTTTCCAGATACTCCTTGTCTCGTTGACGGTTTCGTTCCATAATGGCAGGTATCTCGCCATACAGCTTCTTGTAAATTTCCTGTGCTTCTTTTACAAGTGCATGGCCTTCTTCCTCATTGCCGATTTCGATGTTGATGACACCCAACTGGTACGTTTCCTTGGTGTAGCGTATCAAGGTTCGCAGCATAGATTGCTGCTGGCGAACCTGCGCCGCACGTTCCAGCACATTCCCGGATAAAGGCAGAAATGCTTTTCGCATATCAAGCGGAAGTCCACTTGCAATATCTACAGGATGGTAGATATTGTAAGGCGTACTTTCTGCCCGAATCATGATGCCTTGCTCCATCCTTGCCTTGGTGAATACCCTTGGGTCATAGTCCGGCGGCAAGATGATCTGTTCGCAGACCTTTGCCCGCGCTTCGCGCTTTACAAATTCACGCTGCATTGCGAAGCACAGCAGTAAGGACAAAAACTCTGCGACCTGCGCGGAAACGGAAAAATCCCGTTCCGCATATAATGACTTTTTCTTGCTGCTGGAAATGGAAACATCCTGCATCAACAAGTCACACTCGCTCTGCGCTGCCATTGCGGGGTCCGACATAATGGTAAGTATTTTTGTTTCCATGTCCTGTGTCAGTTTCTCTTGGTTCTCACTGGCAAGGTAAAAGGATGTGATCTTCGGGCTGACCCGCGCTGTGCCGTTAAGCCAGCGGCAGACCTGTCCGTTGTCGAAGGTGAAATCTTCGGCATCTGTACTTTGCAAAAAGCTGCCGAACAGCAAACAAAGTAAGTCTAATTGGTTTCCCAGCGCATCCGCATAAATGTATCTGCGCAGGGTCGCCACAAATGAGCAGAAGTCTAAACGCTCCATTCGCGTACCCCCTAACTGTGATTCGGTTTTCAAGGTTCTTTCAAATTCAAATAAGCGTCATTCTTTCTGCAAGCAGGCGGAAATCTTTCGTTACCCAATCATCTGATTACGGAACTCTCCGTATTTTGAGGCGTTCCCTGCGTGGATGCCGATAGAGATGAACAATACATAGTATAGCAAGTTCTCCGCCATATTGCGAGAGATGACGATGATTGTTCACAAAAGTTTCAAATGTTATCATTTGTGCGATGTGCAATTTGCACACAATTCTAGCTCAATGACTTTTTCGGCAGCAGTCCGTATACTTGAAAAATCAAGCAAAAAAGAACCGCCATTCAGAAAAAAATGTGTCGAAAGCCCCTACACAAATCGTGCGAAGAGAGTTATACTACAACCGGCAGACATCCTGAATCGCTGTTCGGAAAGGATGGAAAATGAAAGAGAAACAGCTACAGGATATTACTGCTTTATATGGCAGATTGAGCCGCGACGATGAAGTCGGCGGCGAAAGCATGAGCATCCAATCCCAGCGTGCCATTCTGGGGCAGTACGCTAAGGAACACGGCTTTACGAATTGCCGGTTCTTTATGGACGACGGCTACTCCGGCACAAACTTTGACCGCCCTGCGTTTACTGAAATGATGGAACTGGTCGAGCAGCGGCGGGTGCGAACAATTATTGTAAAAGATTATTGTGCGATAATAGGACTAAATCAGAAAGACCTTGAAAACCAAGGCATTCTGGCTTAGTCCCTTCTTTTTTTGACCGAAAACAAAGGACTTTCACAATAATCAAGCAAGCCGGAGGGTGCCGCTGCACACTTCCGGCAGAAGGAGGATATAGTGGGTGCTATCAAAGTCTTCTTGAAGGAAGTTGTGCTTCCAATCGCGCTTGCGTTCTGCCTCGCGTCATTTCTCAAGCCGATCTATATGCCTGACGGCGTATGTGACTACTTCCTTATGTGGATCTGCGTCGGCTTGCCATTCGGCATCCGGAGGATGTGCCTCTGGCTCGTTCCCAGCGGTTACGGTATCTCCGGCTCAGTCGGCATCTTCGCATTGAACTTAATCATAGGCGGTCTCATCGGAGGACTCGCCTTCTTCATCGGGCTGCTGCTCGGTATCATTCATACCATCCGAGAAATCATCTGAACTACATCGTAAACGAAGAGGGTTTGTTTCTTCTCCAATTTGGAGTAAGAAGCAAACCCTCTTTTTTTGTTGCCCAAAAGCCGGAGTATTTGCTGGCGATGCGGCGAAAGAAAGGAGTTTTTAAGCATGAAACGCATGACAGCCGGTGATCTGCAAGCACTGGAATTGCTGATGCAGACCACACCCGGCTTTGAGCATTTTGACAGCGGCGCGGATGGCATTCTCCCTGAGTGCCGAAGCTGCCGCTTTCATCGCCCCTTCTGGAAATATCAGTCCTGCGTGTTTGCAGAGTGTCCCTACTGCTGCAATCCCGTTTCTACCCTCAAAAACCAAAGTGGCACATCTGCTGCCGGAAAGGAAGTCAATCATGGATAACAAAATCGAAGTCTTCAAGAATGAACAGTTTGGAGAAATCCGAACAGCCCTGATCGAAAACGAGCCGTGGTTTGTGGCGGTGGACGTGTGCAGGGCTTTGGAGATCGGCAATTCGTCACAAGCCATTTCACGGCTGGATGCGGACGAGAAGATGATTACCCTCATTTCAAATGAGGGTAATAAACGAGGCAATCCCAACATGACGGTGGTGAACGAACCTGGACTTTACACGCTTATTCTGAGCAGCCGTAAGCCCGAAGCCAAAGCCTTCAAACGCTGGATCACACATGATGTCATCCCCATGATCCGCAAGACCGGCGGCTACATGACGGACTCCCTTCTGGAACGTATTCAGAAGGAACCAGCGGTCATTGTAGAGTTCGCTCAAGCGTTGATTCTGGAAAAGAATCGCGTGAAGGCTCTTGAGTGTGAGCTGAACACGGCAAAGCCCAAAGCCGATTACTACGACGCCTTCATCAATCCGGATGACTGCACCAATATCCGAACGACGGCGAAGGAACTGAAAATCCCGGAGCGCAAGTTCGTTCAGTTCCTTCTCAAAGAAAAGTACCTGTTCCGCTCTCCTTCCGGGCAGCTTCTTCCCTACAACAAGGACAGCAATGCCGGACTGTTCATCGTCCGCGATTTTATGACGTACTGCTACACCGGTTCTCAGACCTACTTCACGCCGAAGGGCAAGGAGGTCATCCGAATGAAGTTCCAGAAAAAGTGCGGCGAAGAGCTGCCTCCCAAGATAGCAAGGTGATTTTCGTGGCAGTCTATCGCGTAAACAAGAATCGTGGCTATACCGTCATGGCGAACTTCCACCTCCGAGACAAGAGCCTGTCACTCAAGGCAGTCGGGCTACTCTCAAAGATGCTCTCGTTCAATGATGGCTGGAAGTTCTCAACCAAGGGACTTTCTGCAATCTGCAAGGAAGGTCCGGATGCCATTCTCTCCGCGCTCCGTGAGCTTGAAAAGCACGGCTACCTTGTCCGGCACCGGCAGAGAGACGGTAAAGGCAGGATGAGCAGCACAATCTTTGAGATATACGAAGAGCCGCAGGAGTCCACGCCAGAACGGGAAATGCCACACACGGAAAATCCATGTGTGGAGAAGCCAGATGTGGATAATCCACACGGGGATAAGTCCGCACAAATAAATACTGATCAAGTAATTACCCAAGAAAGAAATACTCTCTCAAAGAACTATCAATCCATCAATCTTGATGGGATGGACAGGATGGATGAGCGAAGCGAGTATGAAGAGATTATCAAAGAGAATCTTGACTACGACATTCTCTGTCAGGATCCGAAGTTCGATAAAGACCGCTTCCGGGAGATCATGGACATCATGCTGGATGCCGTCTGCTCTAACGCTCCGACCATCCGTATCAATGGCGAGGATATGCCGCAGCAAGTGGTTAAGTCCCGCTTTCTCAAGCTGAATAGCAGCCACATAGAGTACGTTCTGGAAGCAATGAGCAAGAACCCGCCAGACATCCGTAATATCCGGGCGTACCTGTTGACCGCTCTGTATAACGCCTCTCTGACGATAGACAATTACTACTCCGCCCTCGTCAACCATGATTTCTACGGGCAGGACAGATCGGCAGGGTCAAAGAAGCCGAAGACCTACGATTATAGCCTTTGTGAAGACACTCTTTAATGAATACCATCGTGAGCAATGCTCGGAAAGGAGGACAGTGTAAATGAAAATCATCTATCGCCGGATTGTGCCGCCTTAGCTTCGGCATCAGTCCCCATAATCATTCCAACGAAAGGAGGTAAACGCCGCAATGCAGGATGAAGTCAACACCAAAGTTGTTGCAATCATGATCAAGGGCGGCAAAATCTCAGCCGAGGTGCTGAAAAAGGCACTGGACAAGTTCGTGCAGGAGATTGAGAAGGCGCAGAAGCAGATGCAGCAGCCAAAAACCTATCGCGGCAAGCAGTCCATCAAGCATCTGATGAGCCAGAATGCCGCCATCTCCAACATTGAAGTGACGGACGGCAACATCAAGTCCTTTGAGCGGACTGCCAGCAAATACGGTCTGGACTTTGCGCTCAAGAAGGACGTTTCCGTTGAGCCGCCCAGCTATCTTGTCTTCTTCAAGGGACGAGATGTTGATGTGATGACCGCCGCCTTCAAGGAGTTCTCTGCCAAGACGGTCAAGCAGAAGGAACAGCCGTCTATCCGGCACAAGCTGGATCAGGAGAAAGCCCAGAGCAAAGCGCAGCACAAAGAGAAAGTCAAGGTCAAGACCAAGGATCGGGGTGTGGAGCTGTGAACAAACCCGATGTGAAGAAGCTCATCCTTCTGAACCTTCCGTATGTCTTCGCCTTCTACTTTGCAGATAAGATCGCCGCCGTGTTTCGTCTCGCCCCCGGCACAGAGTTCATTGACAAGCTGACAAACGGCTTTGCCGTGTTCGGCTCTGCCTTTGCAAATCCGTTGCCCAGCTTTCATCCCGTCGATCTGCTCACCGGTCTGATTGCCGGTGCGTTGCTCAAGCTGGCGGTCTATGTCAAGGGCAAAAACCGCAAAAAGTTCCGGCAGGGCGAAGAATACGGATCTGCACGATGGGGCAAGCCGGAGGACATCAAGCCGTACACGGATCCGGAGTTCTCGAACAACGTCATCCTAACGCAGACGGAGTTCCTGACCATGAACAGCCGCCCGAAGCAGCCGAAGTACGCTCGAAACAAGAACATACTCGTCATCGGCGGTTCCGGCTCCGGCAAGACAAGGTTTTTTGTAAAGCCAAATCTGATGCAGATGCACAGCTCCTATGTGGTCACTGACCCGAAGGGTACGGTGCTGGTAGAGTGCGGCAGGATGCTCGAAAAGGGCGGCTACGTCATCAAGTCGCTGAACACCATCAACTTCCGGAAATCCATGCACTACAACCCGTTCAGCTATATCCGCTCAGAGAAGGACATCCTCAAACTGGTCAATACAATTATCGTCAACACGAAGGGAGATGGCGATAAGTCCGGCGAGGATTTCTGGGTGAAGGCGGAAAAACTCTACTACACAGCTCTCATCGGCTACATCTGGTATGAGGCACCCGATCACGAGAAAAACTTTACTACCCTGCTCGAAATGATCAATGCCTCGGAAGCCAGAGAGGACGATGAGACCTTCAAGAACCCTGTGGATGTCATGTTCGACGAGCTGGAAGCCCGCGACCCTGACCACTTTGCGGTCAAGCAATACCGCAAATACAAGCTGGCGGCGGGCAAAACCGCCAAGTCGATCCTGATTTCCTGCGGCGCAAGGCTTGCGCCCTTCGACATCGCAGAGCTGCGGGAGCTGATGAGCTACGATGAGATGGAGCTGGACACCATCGGAGACCGTAAGACGGCGCTGTTCGTCATCATTTCCGACACCGATGACACCTTCAATTTCGTCGTAGCAATCATGTATTCCCAGCTCTTCAACCTTCTCTGCGACAAGGCAGATGACGTTTACAACGGACGGCTTCCCGTTCATGTGCGCTGTCTGCTCGATGAGTTTGCGAACATCGGTCAAATCCCGAAGTTTGATAAGCTCATCGCAACCATCCGAAGCCGGGAAATCTCGGCGTCAATCATCTTACAGTCCCAGTCTCAGCTCAAGACCATCTACAAGGATGCGGCGGACACCATCACGGGCAACTGCGAGTGCACACTTTTCCTCGGCGGAAAAGAAAAATCGACTCTCAAGGAAATCAGCGAGGTGCTGGGCAAGGAGACAATCGACCTTTACAACACCTCAGAAACCCGTTCCAACAACAACTCCTATGGCTTGAACTATCAGAAAACCGGCAAAGAACTGATGTCTCAGGATGAGATCGCCGTCATGGACGGAGCCAAGTGTATTTTGCAGCTTCGAGGCGTGAGACCTTTTCTCAGTAACAAATACGACATTACAAAGCATCCAAAGTACCGGCAGCTCTCCGACTATAACAAGCGGAACGCCTTTGACATCGAGAAGTACCGGCAGCACAAGCTGGTAGTCAAGCCCGATGACACATTCGACCTCTATGATATGGGCGAGGTCGAAGCGGATTAAAGCCCCGTCGCTGCACTGCGCAGTGGGTAAAGCCTGATGGCTCCCAAAGCAGAACAGCGACGGGGCTTCTTTTTTTATGCCCATTTTCAAAAATACACAACCAATCTTTTTCAAATCAAGGAGGAAAATCTATGGCTTTCATCAATCAGGCTGTCACGGTTCTTCAGACGCTCGTTATCGCCCTCGGCGCAGGTCTCGCAGTGTGGGGTGTTGTCAACCTCATGGAAGGCTACGGCAACGACAACCCCGGCGCCAAGTCTCAGGGCATCAAGCAGCTCATGGCTGGCGGTGGTGTGGTGCTGATCGGCACGACCCTCATCCCTCTGCTCTCCGGTCTGTTCGGTTAATCTGGCAGCCGCGCAGAAGTAACCATCGGGGCGGGTGCTGGAAAAGGCACTCGCTCTTCACAATTCACCAACGATTTAAGGAGGAAATTCAAGTATGGCATTTATCAATCAGGCAGTTACGGTTCTCCAGACGCTTGTTATCGCCCTCGGCGCAGGTCTTGCGGTGTGGGGTGTTGTCAACCTCATGGAAGGCTACGGCAACGACAACCCCGGCGCTAAGTCTCAGGGCATCAAGCAGCTCATGGCTGGCGGCGGTGTGGTGCTGATCGGCACGACCCTCATCCCTCTGCTCTCCGGTTTGTTCGGCTAATCCACGGCAAGCCCAGCTTAACCGAAGGGTGGTGAAATATTGGGCAGCATTTTAGAAAAGATCGAACAAGCTCTCAAGGATATGCTGATCGGATGGATCGAGAGCAACCTGACCAATATGTTCACCGATGTCAACGAGAAGGTAGGAACGATTGCCGCCGAAGTTGGGCAAACACCGTCCGGCTGGAACGGCGGCGTGTACCAGATGATCCGGGGACTATCCGAAAACGTGATAGTCCCCATCGCTGGCATCATCATCACCTTCGTCTTGTGCTACGAGCTGATTTCCATGATCACCGAGAAAAACAACCTTCACGACATGGACACATGGATGTTCTTCAAGTGGTTTTTCAAGGCGGCTGTGGCGATCTATCTCGTGACGCACACGTTTGACATCGTGATGGCAGTATTCGACATCGGGCAGAACGTGGTTTCCGGTGCAGCAGGAGTCATCCACGGCAACACCAGTATTGATATTGATTCGACGATTGCGCAGATGCGTACCGGCATGGAGAACATGGGCGTCGGAGAACTGCTCGGACTGTCGATAGAAACTCTTCTGATCAGCTTGTGCCTCAAAATCATGGCGATCCTCATTACGGTCATTCTCTACGGGCGCATGATTGAGATTTACTGCACCGTGAGCATTGCGCCTATTCCCATCGCAACCATGAGCAACCGCGAATGGGGCAGCATCGGCACAAACTATCTGAAAGGCTTGTTCGCTCTGGCATTTCAGGGCTTTCTCATCATGGTCTGCGTCGGCATCTATGCGGTGCTGATCAACGGCATGGTCATCGCAGACAACATTCATTCGGCTCTGTTCTCTGTGGCAGCGTACACGGTTATTCTGTGCTTCTCGCTGTTCAAGACCGGAAGCCTTGCAAAATCCATCTTCCATGCGCACTAAGGAGGTCGGCGGCATGAAGAAGTACAGCATCATCTACGCCGATCCCCCTTGGGCGTATCGGACTTACTCCAAAAAGGGGCAGGGACGGTCGGCAGAAAGCCACTACCCGACAATGTGCATTGAAGACATCAAGGCACTTCCGGTCGGTGAGCTTGCCGCGAAGGACTGCGCCCTGTTCCTCTGGATCACGTTCCCGTGCCTTTGTGAAGCACTCGAAGTGCTGACGGCATGGGGATTTTCCTATAAGACCGTGGCTTTTGTATGGGTGAAGCAAAACCGCAGGAACGATGACCTCTTCACCGGCATGGGGTATTGGACAAGGGCGAACGCCGAAATCTGCATCCTTGCCACAAAGGGACATCCGAAGCGAGTTGACGCCGGTGTGCGTCAGGTCATCCTCAGCCACATCGAAGAGCATTCCAAAAAGCCGGATGAAGCGCGGGAGCGCATTGTTCGGCTCATGGGAGACCTTCCCCGTGTAGAGCTTTTTGCCCGTCAGTCTCCCGAAGGCTGGGACGTTTGGGGCAACGAGGTCGAATGCACGGCTCATCTTCCTATGGAGGAAACACCATGCTGCGGCTAAAACCCATCTCTCTTCGAGACGCCAACGAGTATGTCCGGCAGCATCACCGGCATCACAAGCCGGTTGCCGGTCACAAGTTTTCCATCGGCTGTGAAGCAGACGGTGAGCTGGTCGGCGTAATCATCGCCGGGCGTCCTGTCAGCCGGTATCTGGATGACGGCTTCACGTTGGAGGTCACAAGGCTATGCACCAATGGCGCAAAGAACGCTTGCAGCTTTCTCTACGGCGCGGCGGCAAGAGCTGCTGCGGCTATGGGCTATAAGCGCATCATCACCTACACGCTGGAAAGCGAAAACGGTGCAAGCCTTCGGGCTTCCGGCTGGATTTGTCAAGGCAAAGCGGGTGGGCTTCGCTGGACGGGCAAGCGTCAGCCGAAGGAGGATCAATATCCCGCACAAATGAAGCTGCGCTATGAAAAGCAGCTCGGAAAGGAGGAAACAGTCAATGGCATTTGTTCCGGTCCCGAAGGATCTTAACCGCGTCAAAACGAAGGTCATGTTCAACCTGACCAAGCGGCAGCTCATTTGTTTTTCCATCGCTGCGGCAGTCGGTGTCCCGATTTTCTTTCTGGCGAAGGCACATCTCGACTTGTCTACGGCGGCAATGCTGATGGTGGTTATCATGCTCCCGTTCATCTTCTTCGCGCTTTACGAGAAGGACGGTCAGCCCGCCGAGAAGTATCTGTACCACATCGTACAGTCCATGTTCATCCGGGACAAGGTGCGTCCCTACCGCACGAACAATCTCTACGCTGAGATTCAGCAGAAAATCAAAGAACAGGAGGAATTGCAGCTTGAACAACAGCACAGCAAAGGCAAAGCCTAAGATGACCGTCAAAAACGGCGTCGTTTACGGCGATGCCCTTTCCGCTCAGGAAAAGAAGCGGATCGTCATGCAGAAGAAAAAGGACAGGAAGGCAAAGAAAGTCCGCAAGTCCGCCCAGCAGACCATCCCCTATGTGGAGATGTGCCGTGACGGTATCTGCAAGGTGAACAGCCGCCTCTACACGAAGTCCATCGCCTTTGAGGACATCAACTACCAGCTTGCGCAGAACGAGGACAAAACTGCCATCTTTGAGAACTGGTGCGACTTTCTGAACTACTTCGACAGCTCGATTTTCGTCCAGCTCTCCTTCATCAATCAGAAGGCAAGCCTCAATGAGTTCCGCAAGCGCATCAACATTCCGGCACATGAGGACGCCTTCAACGACATCCGCTCCGAGTATTCCGGAATGCTGCAAAGCCAGCTCACCAAGGGCAACAACGGGCTGATCAAGAAGAAGTACATCACCTTCGGCATTGAGGCGGACTCCCTCCGCACGGCAAAGCCGAAGCTCGAACGCATTGAAACCGACATCCTCAACAACTTCAAAACTCTCGGCGTGAAAACCGAGCCGCTGTCCGGCTACGAACGGCTGAAAGTGCTTCATGATGTGTTCAATATGGACAGCAATGAGCCGTTCCGCTTTTCCTTCGATATGGTTGCCCGGACGGGGCTTTCCAGCAAGGACTTCATCGCTCCCACTTCCTTTGACTTCCGTGAAGGCAAGTGCTTCAAGATGGGCAAAACCATCGGTGCGGTGAGCTTCCTGCAAATCCTCGCGCCGGAACTCAATGACCGTATGCTTGCCGACTTCCTTGAGATGGACAGCAACATTACGGTCAATTTTCATATCCGGACGATTGACCAGGCGAAGGCAATCAAGAGCATCAAATCGAAGATTACCGACCTCGACAAGATGAAGATCGAAGAGCAGAAAAAGGCAGTCCGCTCCGGCTACGATATGGACATCATCCCGTCCGATCTTGCCACCTTCGGCGGTGAGGCAAAGCGTCTGTTGCAGGATCTCCAGACCCGCAATGAGAGACTGTTTCTTGTGACCATCCTCATCATGAATACGGCAACCAACCGCCAGAAGCTCGAAAACGCGGTGTTCCAGACCGCCGCCATTGCCCAAAAGTATAACTGTGCGCTCAAGCGTCTTGACTTCCAGCAGGAAGAAGGGCTGATGTCCTCTCTGCCTATCGGCGTCAATCAGGTGGAAATCGAACGAGGACTGACCACTTCCAGCACAGCGGTTTTCGTGCCATTCACCACACAGGAGCTTTTTCAGGGCGGCGAAGCTCTCTACTACGGGCTGAACGCACTGTCCAACAACATGATCATGGTTGACCGCAAGCAGCTCAAGAACCCCAACGGGCTGATCTTGGGTACACCCGGTTCCGGCAAGTCCTTCTCCGCCAAGCGAGAAATGACGAACGCCTTCCTCATCACGGAGGATGACATCATCGTCTGCGACCCCGAAGCCGAGTATTTCCCCCTTGTGCAGAAGCTCGGCGGTCAGGTTATCCGCATCTCGCCGGTCAGCACGGATTACATCAATCCGTTGGACATCAACACGAACTACTCCGAAGAGGAAAACCCGCTGACGCTGAAATCCGACTTTATCCTCTCCATGTGTGAGCTGATTGTCGGCGGCAAGGACGGCTTGCAGCCGGTTGAGAAGACCATCATTGACCGCAGTGTCCGCATGGTTTATCAGGAGTTCCTTGCAGACCCCAAACCGGAGAAAATGCCGATCCTCGAAGACCTTTACAACATTCTGAGAAATCAGAAGGAGCCGGAGGCGCAGCGCATCGCAACCGCCCTTGAAATCTATGTTCACGGCTCTCTGAACGTCTTCAACCACAGAACGAATGTGGATGTCAACAACCGCTTCGTCTGCTATGACATCCGCGAACTCGGCAAGCAGCTCAAGAAGCTCGGTATGCTGATCGTGCAGGATCAGGTTTGGAACAGAGTTACAATCAACCGCGCCCAGCACAAGGCAACGCGCTACTACATGGACGAGTTCCATCTGCTCTTGAAGGAGGAACAGACCGCCGCATACAGCGTGGAAATCTGGAAGCGTTTCAGAAAGTGGGGCGGCATCCCGACCGGCATCACCCAGAACGTCAAGGATCTGCTTGCGTCCCGCGAGGTAGAGAACATCTTTGAAAACTCGGATTTTGTCTACCTTCTGAATCAGGCATCCGGCGACCGGCAGATTCTCTCGAAGGCGCTGAACATCTCGCCCAGCCAGCAGAACTACATCACCAATTCCAATGCCGGTGAAGGGCTGATCTTCTACGGCTCGACCATCGTTCCCTTCAAGGACGATTTCCCGAAGGATACGCAGCTCTACCGCATCATGACCACCCGTTTAGAAGAAACCGTACAGAACTGATAGGAGGATTTTTGAATATGAACAACAAGATGATTACCATTCCCTATGCGGACGCTATCGAATACGGAGAGAACACCTCCGCGCTGTTTAAGGCTCTGTGGGAGCTGACCGATCTGATCCGACTGGAAAGCGACCTCAAGAAGCATCACCGCGCCTATCTCCATGTGAGGGAGGACATCGACGAAAAGGTCAAGGAGGCACGTCAGATTATGACCAAGGTATCTGTGGATATGATCGGTTTCTACTTCAAGGTTGATGTTCCCAAGTGCAGCAACAGCGATGAGAATACCCCTTTCGCAGACGCGGCGGATGATGAAACCGTATCTATCCCCAAGGATGAGTATGAGCTGATGATCGACGATCTGCTCACGATGTCCGAAATCATTCAGTGCGTCGCAGATATGCGCACGCAGGATGTGAAGGCAATCCGCGAGTTCGGCAAGTTCGTCCCCGCCTTTGCCGCCTTTGAGAAGAACCGCCTGAGCCTCTATCGTGAGGCGGCAAAGGAAGCCGAGGAAATCTTCGACCGTTGGGCGGACGAGATTGACGATCTCGACGAGGACTTCATGGAAGATGAGGACTATGAGCCGGACGAGTATTACTCCGACTGATGCCCATTGAAATGTTGTCGGGTTTCACAGCCAACATTTCAATGGAAACACAAATCCAACAGAACAGGAGGTACACCACCATACAACTTGACATCATTCATACCGGCGATTGCCTTGAAATTCTGAAAACTCTGCCCGATGATAGCGTTCATTGCTGTGTGACGTCCCCTCCGTATTACGCGCTCCGCGATTACGGCATGGATGCTCAGATCGGCAGAGAGACAACGCCGAAGGAATATATCTCGCGCCTGACGGAAGTGTTTACCGAAGTCAGGCGCGTTTTGCGTCCGGATGGAACGCTCTGGCTGAACATCTCGGACACCTACGCTGGAAAGGGCAATCAGGGTGATTTTATTGATCCGAAGAACCCCAACGGCAGAAACGGTCAGACTGTGGCTCTCAACAACAAGGTTGAGGGCTGCAAGCCAAAGGACATGATCGGCATTCCGTGGATGCTGGCTTTTGCCCTCCGTGATACCGGTTGGTATCTGCGCAACGACATCATCTGGATGAAGGACAACCCCATGCCAGAGAGCGCAAAAGACCGCCTATCTCGATGCTACGAACACGTCTTCCTGTTTTCCAAGTCCAAGAAGTATTTCTTTGACTACAAGGCAATCTCCGAGCCGATTGCCCCCGCAACGGCAGAACGCCTCAAGCGCGGCATGAAGGGCGGCAACAAATACGGCAAGCCCGTTCCCGGTCAGCCTCAGCCGCAGTCCATCAACCGCCCGCGTGAGCATGGCGAGATCAAGGATTGTGACATCAATCCGCTCCGCAACAAGCGCGATGTCTGGAAGATCAACACGGTTCCCTTCAAGGGCGGTCACTATGCCGCCTATCCTCCGAAGCTCGTTGAGACCTGCCTTCTCGCCGGTTGTCCCGAGGGCGGCATTGTGCTTGATCCCTTTATGGGGAGCGGCACAACCGGCATGGTTGCCTCACAGATGGGGCGTCATTTCGTTGGCATCGAGTTGAATCCGGCGTACACCGAGCTTGCCTACAAGCGGATTGGAGGTGAAATCTGATGTCCAAGGAACCGGAACTCAAAGCCCGCGACAAGGTAGTCGTGCGGATGACGCGGGAGGGCGCGGTTGAGGAAAACCTGACGGCTGGCACCGAGCAGCGTGTGTCAAAGCGGCTGGAAGATGCAGAGCTGGTCAAGCCCGCTGAGACAGCCGAGCCTTCCGAAGCTCTTTCTGCGGAGGAACAGGAAAAGGCGCAGATGCGCCGTCAGCAGCGTCAGTTTCAGGCGGAACACGCCGAGGATAACGACACACAGCCGCCCTCGGAAACGTCCGTCACAGAAGAGAAAAGGGCAGAAAATCCACCCCAGAATGTAACTGAACCGCTGCCTTCGGAAACGCCGTTCAAGCCTCCTGCTTTGGAGCAGCACAGCGTTTCTTCTCATACCGGCACGGTGATTGCCGAAACGGTTGTCACGCACAAGCTGCGCAAGACCTCTGCGGTTGAAGCCGTTGACGCGGATGCCGTTCTCTCCCAAGCGGCGGAGACTGCTTCCGCAAAGCCGATCATCGACGATGCCGTCCCGCCCACGAAGCGGATGCAGAAGCTCGAAAGGAAGTCCGAGAAGGCGCATAAGCGTCTGGATGCCGCCCGTGAGAAGCTGCCCACGCACAAGGTTCTCAAGAAAGAGCGTGTCTTCGATGAAGAGACCGGCAAGGGCAAAACCCGCCTTCATTTTGAGGATGAGCTGAAAAAGCCCAAGGGCAAAGGCAAGCTGCAATTTGAGGCAGATAAAACCGTCCGCAAGGTCGGGGACACCCTCGCTTCCGGCATTCATGGCAAAATCCATGAGGTCGAACAGGAAAACACGGCGGTTGAGGCGGCGCATAAAACGGAGATCGCCGCTGAGACTGCCGCTCGTCATTTCAGTCATCATCGGGAAAACAGCGTCAACAAGCCTTATGAGAAGGTCTCCAAGCTGGAACACAAGGCGGATGCTGCTGATGCGAAGCTCCAATATGAGAGAAATCAGCAGGAGCATCCTGAGATGAAGAAGCAGAACATGAACAAGCACTACCAGAAGCAGAACATTAAGAAGGAGTATGCCGCCGCTCGAAATGCCGGGTCTCAGACCGCCGGGACTGCCACAAAAAGTACCGGCAAGAAGCTCGGTGAGAAGGCGTCTGACAAGATCAAGGAGTTCTTTGAGAAGAACAAGAAGGTCTTCATCTGGATCGGCGTCGGAATTGCCCTTCTCGTTTTGCTCGGTGCCGGAATCAGCTCGTGTTCGATGCTTACTTCTACCGGCTCGTCGGTTATCGCTTCCTCTTATCTCAGCGAGGATGACGCGATGCTGGGCGCGGAGGCGCAGTATTGCCGGATGGAGCAAGAGCTGCAAAGCTATCTGGATAACTATGAAAGTAACCATGACTATGACGAGTATCACTTTGATCTGGATGATATTGAGCATGACCCCTATGTGCTGATCTCCATTCTCTCAGCTCTCCACGAGGGCGAGTTCACGCTGGATGAGGTGCAGGGTACGCTCCAAATGCTGTTTGAAAAGCAGTACATCCTCACCGAAGAGGTTATCGTCGAAACCAGATACCGAACGGAAACCGACACATGGACGGATGCAGACGGCAACACGCACACGGAAACCTATCGCGTCCCGTATGACTACTACATCTGCAACGTGAAGCTCGAAAACTTCAATCTCTCCCATGTCCCGGTCTACATCATGTCTCAGGAACAGCTTTCCATGTACGCAACGTATATGTCGGTGCTTGGCAACCGCGAGGATCTGTTCGGTGACTCTCCCTATGTGGACAAGTACATCACAAATCCGCCCGCTGACTACGATGTCAACCCGGAATACCTGAACGACGAGAAGTTTGCAACGCTGATTACCGAGGCGGAAAAGTATCTCGGCTATCCGTATGTGTGGGGCGGCTCCAATCCCGACACATCCTTTGACTGCTCCGGCTTTGTCAGCTATGTTCTCACGAACAGCGGTCTTGTGAACACCGGGCGGCTTGGCGCACAAGGGCTTTACAACGTCTGTACGCCGGTTTCAAAGGCGAATGCACAGCCCGGTGATCTCATCTTTTTCGTCGGGACGTATGACACCCCCGGTGTGTCCCACGTCGGCATTTACGTCGGTGATGGGGTCATGATCCACTGCGGCGACCCCATTCAGTACACATCCATCAATTCTTCCTACTGGCAGCAGCATTTCTACGCCTTCGGAAGACCCGCCTATTAAAAGAAAGGAGTTTTGCATGAATCCCAAGTATCAGAAAGTCCTCTCCGACATCGAGAAGGCTGAAAAGAAGAAGTCCGAAATCGAAGGTCAGCTCAAGGAGCTGTACGACAAGAAGACGGAGCTGGAAAACCTTGAAATCATCAATACCGTGCGCTCTATGGTGATGGACAAGGATCAGATCATGGCGTTCCTGTCTTCCATGAAGGGCGGCACCAAGCCCGCTGAAAATACGGAGGTAATCGACAATGCGTAAGAAGTTTCGTTTTCTGACCGTCCTTGCGGTCTGCGTCATGGTTCTGTCCTGCTTCTCGGTGACGGCGTTTGCCTACGCCGATGATACCGAGCAGAACCTTCCCGTCACCGAGGCAACCCAGCCGGAACAGCAGCCCGCAGTCACTCCCGCCCCTGAAAAGCCGAAGGGTGAGCCGATTGACGATGAGGGCAACGCCCACACCCGCGACTTGCTCTATGACAGGGCAACCAACAAGCAGTTCATCACTGTTCAGACGAAAAACGGCAACACCTTCTTCATTGTCATCGACTACGATGCGCCCATCAACGAGGATGAGGAACAGTATCAGACGTACTTCCTGAACATGGTCGATGAGAGCGATCTGCTTGCGCTGCTGGATGAAGACACTGCGGCTGCTCTGACCACCTGTAACTGCAAGGAAAAGTGCGCTGCCGGTCAGGTCAACACCGACTGTCCGGTCTGCAAGACCAACATGAGCGAATGCACCGGCACAGCCCCCGTTACACCTGAGCCGGATAAGGATGCGGAAACCGATGTCCCCGCCCCTAAACCCGAAAAGAAATCCAACATCGGCATGATCCTCGTCATCTTCGTTCTTGCCGGTGCTGCGGGTGCAGCTTATTACTACATCAAGTTCGTCAAGGGCAGAAAGCCCAAGGATGAGGATATGGACTTCTTTGATGATGAAGGCTACGAGGAAGAGCCGTACATCAACGAGGATGATGAGCCGCAGATTGCGGAGAATGCTGAAACGGATGGTGATGAAGATTGATCTTAGTCATTGCTGAAAAGCCCAGCGTTGCCCAGTCCATCGCAAAGGTTCTGGGCGCGACGACCCGCAAGGACGGCTACATGGAGGGCGGCAATTATATCGTTTCATGGTGCTTCGGTCATCTGGTGGAGCTGGCAGACGCCAGCTCCTACGATGAGCGGTATGCCAAGTGGCGGTATGACGATCTGCCCATTGTCCCGGAAAGCTGGATGTTTGAGGTCACAAAGGACAAATCCCAGCAGTTCAAGGTGCTGTCCGCTCTCATGAAGGACAAGCGCGTCACCGAGCTGGTCTGCGCAACCGATGCAGGACGCGAGGGTGAGCTGATCTTCCGGCTGGTCTACGACAAAGCCGGATGCACCAAGCCCTTCAAGCGTCTGTGGATCAGCTCGTTGGAGGACTCCGCCATCCGCGAAGGCTTCAATCATCTCCGGGACGGCAAGGAATATGACCGTCTCTATGAAGCGGCACTCAGCCGCTCGAAGGCAGACTGGATTGTCGGTATCAACGGCACCCGCCTGTTCACCACGCTCTATCACAAGAAGCTGGTGGTCGGGCGCGTCCAGACGCCGACCCTTGCAATGCTGGTGGAGCGTGACGGGAAAATCTCCACGTTCCAAAAGGAGAAGTATTTCAACGTCCACGTCGGCAAGGGCGATCTGACCGCCGATCTGGAAAAGGTCAAAACCGAAGAGGAAGCAAAAAGAATTGCGGCGGCTTGCGAGAAAAAGCAAGCCGTCGTTTCTTCTCTCAAGCGGGAGACGAAAACCGTCAATCCTCCGAAGCTCTATGATCTGACCACCTTGCAGCGCGAGGCTAACCGCTACTACGGCTTCACTGCCCAGCAGACGCTCGATCTCGTTCAGACACTTTACGAAAAGAAGCTACTGACCTATCCGCGCACGGACAGTCAGTTCATCACGGATGATATGGAGGACACTGCCCGTCAGGTCATTTCCATCGTCTGCCGCCAGCTTCCGCTTTTTTCCGGCGTTTCAATCACTCCGGACATTGCCCGCGTAACCGACAACAGCAAGGTCACAGATCACCATGCCATTCTCCCGACCGTCCAGCTTGAAAAGCAGGATGTTTCGGCGCTTCCTCAGTCGGAGCAGAAAATCCTCAATCTTATCGTGATGCGCCTTCTGTGTGCAACCGGTGAGAAGCATACCTACGCAGAGACGCAGATCACGCTCTCCTGCGAGGGCTATGCGTTCAAAACCAAGGGCAAGACCGTCGTTCAAAACGGGTGGAAAGCCATCGAAGAACTGTTCAAGGCTTCCCTCAAGACGAAGGAAAAGGATGATCCCATGAAGTCCCTGCCCGAAGTCCATGAGGGCGATGTTCTGGATGGTGTATCTGCCAGCGTTACGGAACACTTCACGACGCCTCCGAAGCAATACACGGAAGACACGCTCCTGTCTGCAATGGAGACTGCCGGAAACGATCAGTTTGACGATGACACCGAGAAGAAAGGTCTCGGAACACCCGCGACCCGCGCCGGTATCATTGAAAAGCTGGTGAAATCCGGCTTTGCAGAGCGCAAAGGCAAATCCCTCATTCCCACAAAGGACGGCTGCAACCTCGTCTGTGTTCTGCCGGAACAGATCACGTCTCCCGCAATGACTGCGGAATGGGAAAACACGCTCATGGAGATTGAGCGCGGCAATGCGGATGCAGACGCATTTCTCAGCGGCATTGTCCGGATGACCGGGGATCTCGTGAAAGCCTATCCGTTTCTCTCCGATGCCGAAGCCCAGCGTTTCGGCACGGGGAAAGAGGAAATCGGCAAATGCCCCCGCTGCGGCTCTCCGGTCTATGTCGGCAAGGGCAACTTCTACTGCTCGAACAAGGACTGCTCCTTCTGCCTGTGGGAAGACAACAAGTTCTTTTCCAGCAAGAAAAAGAAGCTGACCAAGAAGATTGCAAAGGAGCTGCTGGACAAGGGCTGGTGCCGCGTGACCGGGCTTTACACGCCGAAGAAGCCTCAGCTCTACGACGCAGTGATCCGTCTGGATGACAGCGGCGGCAAATACGTCAGCTTCAAGATGGAGTTTGATCGATGACCCGCCCAAAGTATGTTGCTTCATGCAGCGGAGGCAAAGACAGCGTAGCGACGCTCCTGCTGGCAGCACAGCACAATGAGCCGCTGGACGAGGCGGTTTTCAGCGAGGTCATGTTTAATAAGGACACAAGCGGCGAAGTCCCGGAACACCGGGACTTCATTTATGACCGGCTCAAGCCCTTCTGCGAAAAGGAGTTGGGCATCAAGTTCACCATTCTCCACGCGGACAAGACCTACGATGAGGTGTTCCATCATGTCATCACCCGCGGACCGCACAAGGGCGAGGTTCGCGGCTTTGCATGGGCTGGTATGTGTGCGGTCAATCGTGACTGCAAAATCCCGCCAGTCCGCAAGTACAATGCCGCACTCTCGCCGGACACTGTGAGCTATGTCGGCATCGCGGAGGATGAGCCAAAACGCCTTGCTCGTCTGGATGGAATAACGAAGGTCAGTCTGCTTGCCAAATACGGTATGACCGAGGCGGACGCCTACAAGCTCTGTCAGGAACACGGGCTGCTTTCCCCAATCTACGCTCACTGCCGAAGAAACGGCTGCTGGTTCTGTCCCAACGCCAGTGACTCGGAGCTGCTGCACATGGTCACAAAGCACCCGGATATGTTTGACCGGCTGATTGAATGGGAGAACGAGGATAACATCTTCCATCGTCGGCTGACGCGCAGAGAAACCCCGTCTGAGGTAAAGGCTCGTTTACTGAGCAAATCCCAGACGGGGTTTTCTTCGCCCAAAAGCAAATAAGAAATGGAGGTTTGAGATGGCTGAAAACAAAAATGCACAGCAAGTCCGCGAAATTACGGACAAGCTGGAACAGGGCATCAAGGAGCTTTTTGAATCCGAGCGGTTCAAGGAATACCTCCGCACGATGTCCAAGTTCTACAACTATTCCTTCAACAACACATTGCTCATTGCGATGCAGAAGCCGGAGGCAACCTATGTTGCCGGTTATACCTCGTGGCAGCGTAACTTTGACCGTCAGGTCATGAAGGGCGAAAAGGGCATCAAGATTCTTGCACCCGCGCCGTACAAGGCGCAGGAAGAGCGCGAGAAGATTGACCCTCTGACGCAGAAGCCGGTGATCGGCGCAGATGGGAAGGCTGTCACAGAAACAGTTGAGGTTCTGCGCCCTGCCTTTAAGGTGGTGAGCGTCTTTGATGTTTCTCAGACGGACGGCAAGGAGCTTCCGGACATCATCGTCGATGAGCTGAAAGGCACCGTCGAAAACTACGAGGCGTTCTTAGACGCGCTCAGGCAGGAATCTCCCGTCCCTATTTCCTTTGAGGACATTCCGGGCGGTGCAAAGGGATTCTTCTCGCCGGTTGAAAGCCGCATTGCCATTCAGGAGGGCATGAGCGAAATCCAGACGGTCAAAACCGCCATTCACGAGATCGCCCACGCGAAGCTCCACGCCGTCAAGCCGGATGAGAAAGCCGCGTCAGAAGATAAGAAGGATCGTCACACCAAGGAGGTTGAAGCGGAAAGCGTTGCCTACACCGTCTGCCAACGGTACGGCATTGAAACCTCGGACTACTCCTTCGGTTACATCGCCGGTTGGTCATCCGGCAAGGAAACCAAGGAACTGAAAAGCTCTCTGGACACCATCCGCAAGACGGCGGCTGAGATGATCGAGGGCATTGACGCCAAGCTCAAGGTGCTGCTGGCAGAAAAAGCACAGTCCGCAGAGAAGGAAGCCGAAGCGCCCGCAGAACCGATGCCGGAAGTCCCCATTTACCGCGAGACGGCGAATTACGCCTATGAAGCCGGTGAGCTGGAGTCATATCGTGCTTCTCTCGCCGCAAACGTGGAATGCCGCCGTGCGATTGAAGCGGCGATCAGCTCCAACTACGGAGATAACCGCCTGAATGCGGAAGCTGCCGTGAAAAGCGTCCTTGAGCAGTTCTCTCCGGAGCGCGTCCGGTATGTCCTCGCAAACACCATTCAGCAGAAAGACTTTGACGGGCGCATTCCCCAGCCCCTCAAGGAATGGGCGAAGAACGTTGAGGTCTGCCCGGAGAATGCCTCTCGCTTCCTTGTGGATAAACCCAATCCCGGACTGACAGCACTTTTCGTCGATGCGTTCCGTCAGCAGACCGAAGCTCAAAAGGATGTCACTTCTGAGAAGGCAACGGAAAGAGACCCGGAGGTCGTTGCGTGGGAGAACGATGAGATTACCTCTATTGAGGTAAAAACCGTGGAGGTCAAGTCTCCCGTTGCCTCCATGCCGGAGGAATCAGCGCAAGCACCGAAGGCGCACCGTCTGACTGCGGAAGAGAAGGAAATCAAAGCCGCCGTCATGGACACGCTCAAGGGGCAGATTGCCTATCACAATGACGGGATGCGGGCTTCCTACCGCGCCTCTAACCACTCCTTCAATCTGCTGGCACGGAACGGCGTCAAAATTGAGGGCAACACGGTCACGCAGAACGGTGAGTCGCTGTTCAAAATCCATCGCCGTCATGCGGCACGGAAAACGCAGGGCTGTTATCGTGAACTGATGCCGACGCTGGAATACATCAAACAGGAGCAGAAGCAGGAAAAGCCCTCTATCCGCGATCAGCTCAAAGCTGCCGCAAAACAGCAGCCGGAGAAGAAATCCCCGGTCAAATCCAAAACACACGACATGGAGTTGTGAGAAAGGAGAAGCATGAAGAAATACACAGACGTTGACATCGTTGCGGAGCTGCAGAAGCTCGTGGACAGTCATGTAGACAGCTACAAGGAAGACTTCGACATCGACAAGCGCATCATCCGCCGCGCCGCCGAAAGCCGGAATCCCGAAGACAAAACGCTGATGTGGTTCTGCCGCCCGCACGGAACGCACTGCCTCAACGAAAATCAGGTCTTCATTCAGGGAACGCGGGATCACAACACCTTCCGTTTCTATGCGGAACAGACCTACGACGAGTGCGTTGCCCGCGTCATTGTCCCGAAAGCTGTTAAGCGCGGCAAGGTCTTCGGAGATGTCTTTGAGGTCAATTACCGGGAACAGGCGGCAAATGTAGCGCAGAACTCGGTTGCGCCGGATCATGACCGGCTGACCTTCGCAGACGGCTTTGTGCTGGACGCCCCCTGCCGCAGCAGCTTCGATGCAGCAATGGCTCTGGTCGGTGAGCATGGCGGCGTCAAAACCCACCGGACGCTCCCGAAGGACGCGGATGCTCTGGTGGAAGTGCTGTCTAAGCAGAAAAGCCGCCGTGACAGACTGCCGGAGGCAGAAAGGACAGAGGCACTTTCGCCTCTGCCCGTCGCAGAACTTCGGAAGTATGAGGCAGTCAAAAAGGCGCATCCGGACGCGCTGGTCTGTTTTGCCCAGAACGGCTATTATGAGCTGTACGGCAAGGACGCGGAAAAAGCTGCGCCCTTGCTCGGCACAAAGCTCCTTGAGAAGAAGGTACGCGGCAAGCCCTCCATGCCGGTGACTGGCTTCCGTGAAACCGCATGGGTAGCCGGTTCTCACAAACTCTGGAAGTCCGGCACAGATGTTTTTCTCAGCAAGGACGGCGAGACCTTTAAGGAACTCAAAGCCGCAGATTACATTCCTGTCGGCGCGACACTGAATGTGGACGGCATCAGGTGCAGAATCGACGCGGTTGATTTTGCCGCCGATGAAGTCCGGCTGACGAACATCGAGGACAAGAACCGTCCCATTCGCTTTTCTGAGAGCATCCAGTATGTCCGTTCGTATGTGGAGGATGCTGGGACTGCCATCTACGACACCATCCCGAAAAAGCCCGCTGCCCGTGAATCCATCCGCGACAAGCTGAAATCCGCGCAGAAAGCACAGCCGCCCCACACACCGAAGCCGCAAAAAAACAAAGGAAAGGATATGGAACTCTGATATGAAAAACTTTACTGTGGAAGAAATCAACCTGATGTGCTGCTTCAACACGTCCAGCCGGAAGCGGCTGATCGACGATATGAAGGGCGTCACCCTGAACGACATGGACGGCGAGATCGCGGAGCTGATGTATAAGACCGTCCGGAAGCTCGAAGCCATGACCGACGCGGAGTTTGAGGAACTGTATATCATGCCGGACGGCATGGTGGATGACTGAAAGGAGGATGCCTATGCCCGTATTAGACGGTGATTTTGAAGCCTTCGTCACGAACCTTGGCAAGTACAACGAGGGTATGCTGATCGGTGAGTGGGTGAAGTTGCCCACCACCGAGGAAGAGATGCAGAAGGTCTTTGAGCGTATCGGGATCGGCAAGCAGGATGAGTTCGGTCAGCCCTATGAAGAGTGGTTTATCACCGACTATGAATGCCCGATCTATGGCGTTCAGAAGATGCTTGGCGAGTACGAGAGCCTTGATAAGCTCAACTACCTTGCCGCTTTGATTAACGAGCTTTCCCTGAGCGATCAGGAAAAGCTCGTTGCCATTATGGAGGCTGGCTGCGATGAGGTCAGCGACATCGACGATCTCATCAACTTGACGTTCAATTTGGACTGCTACGACATCATGCCCGGTATCAACGACGAATCCGATCTCGGCTATTATTACGCCCACGAAGCCGGTATTTACTCTGAAAAGGATCTCGGTCCTCTGGCAAACTACATCGACTATGAACGCTATGGGCGCGACATTGCGATGGATGAGCAGGGACGTTTCACCGATGAGGGCTATGTCCGCGTTGCAAGCGAGAGGTGGGACAGGCAGTTTGACGGTGAGCTTGATGACATTCCCGATGAATACCGGATTACCGGCTCAGGGGAAGCCGCCGAGCGTGACAGCACCATCGCCGTTCTCATCGTTGAGCCGGGAAAGGAGCCTTATGTGAAGGAGATTGACTCCGGTCTGGAGTCCTTGCAGCATGAGGTCGGCGGCTGCATCGAGGCGATTTACCCCTACGAAGACCCGGTTGCCTTAATCTGTAATGAGGAAGGCAAGCTGGAAGGTCTGCCCCTGAACCGCGCTCTGCGGGATGAGGACGGTGACATCTACGACGTTGTTGCCGGAACATTCATGGTAGTCGGCTTGACGGATGACAGCTTCGGCTCTCTGACCGTAGAGCAGATGCAGAAGTTCTCTGACCACTTCAAAGTGCCGGAGCAGTTTGTTAAGTTGGGCGATAAGATTGTAGCGATTCCCATGATCTCGAAGGAACAGCAGAAGCAGGAGAGCATTGAGCAGAAGGACTTTGAGATGAACGCCGATACCTCCGGTCTGACGGTTGCCGGTCACATCGGGACGTGGCACACCATTGACCGGCATGAAGTCGGCGGTCACAGCTTTTATCTGATGGAGCATGACACCTACGGCGATGAAGCTGCCTGTATCATTGTCGATGAGCGCGGCAAGCTCGTCCTTGATGATGTCTACAACGGCTTTGACGATGACACGCTCCGCCTTCTCGACCTTGAGGTCAAGGAAGTGCCGGAGATGCCCGATCCCGCGCTCTCTGTTCAGGATATGAAGGACTATGGCTACGCATGGGCTGGCGTCCTTCCCGCCGGTCAGGAGGCGGCTGAAAAGGCGATGGAGAAGGGCTGCGAGGTTTACCGCCTCTATTCCGATAACACCGAGGGCTTGTGCGTGGATGCCAAGGAGATTGCCGACCATGCGGCAAAGGGCGGAATGCTCGGTATCAGCAAGGAAAGCTGGATGGCGGCACTTGAGAAGGAAAACTACCTCAAGGCGGCGGAGATGTCGATGGAGGATGACTACGGCATGATTGATGGGATCATCAACAACGGTCCGAAGGAGGACAAGACCGCAGAGGTCAAAGCCCCCGAAAGGGGCGAAAAGTCCTCCATCATGGACAGGCTCAAGTCTGCAAAGGCTGAAAAGCAGAAGGAATGCTGCCCTCCCAAAAAGCACAAAGGAGAGATTGAACTGTGAGCAGAAGTCAGAAGTGGCGGCAGGAGTGGTCGTTCTTCATCGGGGACAGCGGACGCCGGAAGTATAACCGCTTTTGCGTCCGCTGCGTCCATAGCTGCAAGCAGAGTTTCCGTGCGGATCTCATCGCCTGTCCGCACTTCTCCCGCAAGGCATCGAGGTGTAGACAGTTAGGGGTCGAAAAAGCCTGTGATTGCAAGCCTCAGAGCGGCGCAAATTGACCAACCAAAGTGATTGTATTCCCTGCGCAGTTTCTTCTTTAGCGCGGAAATAAGTGTCGATTTCGGCACTTGTTTGAATGCCCGGAAAACGAACCAAGAGCCTCTGTCGATGCCCGTTTTGGGCGTCGGCAGAGGCTCTTTTTTTATGACATATTCAAAATAGCGGACAGCAGCTCTTGAACCTGTTGCCGGTATTCCGGCTTTATATCCGAAATACGTCTGGCAAGCGCAAGGGCTTCCGCTTCTGGCTCATCGGTCCCAAAGATAATTCGGTCCGCACTGACGCCCAGCAAACGGCAAAGACGCTGCAAGGCTTCAAGAGAAATACCGGAAGCACCACGCTCAATAGCGCTCAGGTGATTCGGCGTCATGCCAAGCATTTCTGAGAGCGTGTCCTGCGTATAGCCCGCCTGTTCTCTTGCCACTTGAATATTGCCGCCGATTTCAATATTGATGTCCTTCTTCTCTCGCATAGCCTCACCACCTTTGCATTTAGTGTACCTAACGGCGGTGTCATTATCCACGGTACGCCGTCGTTGATTTTACTAACGACATTACGTTGACTGTCCGTGATGAGGGTGATAGAATGGAGTTACCTACCAAAAGAGTGAAAGAAGGGGTGTCATGTCACGCATTATTGAGTTTAGAAAGTCTGCTCAAAAAGCTGCAAAGCAATCCGTTCAAGGCAAGAGTTGTGCGTTTACCGGTCATAGACCGCAGAGTCTTCCGTTCGGCTTTGATGAATCCGATAAGCGTTGTACTTCTTTGAAATCTGTTATGCGGGATCAGATTGTAGCACTCATCGAGAACGAGGGCGTCACGCATTTTATTACCGGCATGGCTCTTGGCGTCGATATGTACGCTGCGGAAATTGTACTCGATTTGAAATCAAAATACCCTCACATTACTCTGGAAAGTGCAATCCCTTGTGAGACACAAGCGATCAAATGGTCTGTGGCTTCACGGGAACGGTATTATAATATCGCGGCAAAGTGTGACAAGGAGACCATGCTGCAACGGGAGTACACGTCGGACTGCATGGACAAGAGAAATCGGTACATGGTCGATCACGCCGATTATATTCTCGCAGTATGGAATGGATGCCCCAGCGGTACCGGGAACACCGTGAGATATGCCCACAAAAAGGGCAAATCTATCATCGTTATCAATCCGGTTTCCCTTGATGTCACGCGGGAATAAGGCAAAAATCCCACTCCTGAATCAAGCGTTGCGAAAACCGTGAAGTATTTCCCGATAGTGAATACACATTGCACTACTCGGTGATTATTGGAAACGTGTACGGCGTATGTTGCCCAGTGAACATCTCCACGGAACACAACGAATTTTCACGGCTTCGTAAAACGGAAAGTGTCACCTTATGAACAGTCCCTTGCCGAGAGAAAAATAAATCGCTGGAAACGGGAACGCCCCCGGCACTGTGCGTCTGGCACAGTGTCGGGGGCGTTTTTCCGTGTCTTAGTTATGAGCCAGTTCATTTAGGAGCAGCTTTCGATAGTCCACATCCAAGACGCAGCGATGGAAGTCCATCAGACGGTGTTCGTCGAACAGCTTTTCACAGAGCTTGGTCAGCGGATGATTCATCAGCTTTGCAGAAATGCCAGTCTCGTTGAAAAACCTTGCCCATGTGAAGACCTCTTCTAAATCCCCCTGCCCAAGCGTGGCAGGAATGATGGCGTTGCAGAGACGGACAATGGGGCTGTCCGCAAATCGCTCTGCGACTTCCTCCGGTGTGCATTCATAGCGGTCACAGTCAAAGGAAAGCGCATCCTCAATTTTAAGATAATTTTCGGTTTCATCCCGCGTCAAGGTTATGGTGTAGTCTCCCATACCGGACGGCACATCAATATTCTCCATGACATCAAGCTCGTAACGGGAGCCGCCGATGATCGCCTCAAAGGAGAAGGACTGACAGATTACTGCTGGGTTTTTGTCTATCTTGTCCTCATTCAGAAATGACAGCGGATTATACTCCGTCAGTTCCCAGCCGATTTTACCTCTCTCTGTTTGCTCGGCAATCTGCTGGATCAGATGTTGTTCTTCTTCGTGCAGATTTTCATTGTACAACATGATACACCTCCGTTTTCTGATTGTCGTTTTTTGGGGGGCTGCTCTATGTTTCCGAAGAGACTGCCGTTTGTATCATCATTCCTTGGCTGAGGGCAGACCTTCGTAAAACTTCCTAAGTTCGCCCAAACTGCTTGTCCGATTTTTGATAGGCAGGGAGTCCCATGTAATGTCATGATAGCGTTCCGGCGGCTCATCCCGCAGTCTTCGGTCGATGATGCAGACAATGCCGGTGTCCGTGAAATTGCGGATCAATCGCCCGATGCCCTGCTTGAGCTTGATAATCATTTCGGGAACGCGGACATCCATCAGAGCATCCTTAGCAACGGAACACTTATACTCGATAATCGGATCGGGGACAGGGAACGGAAGCCGGAAAATGATCACATTGGAAAGGCTTTTTCCTTCAATGCTGATACCTTCCCAATATGCGCCCGTCCCCAGAAGCACGGAGTTCGTATCTTCCTTAAACTCATTCAGCACCTTGTCCTGCGACGATCCCGGCTGCTGCATCAAGATTTTGTACGGAAGATTTTTCTCACTGAGAATGGAGTAGACCTCTTCCATGTCGGTCTTTGCCGTAAACAGCACGAGTGCCTTTCCATTGGAAATGCTCAGGATCTCAAGCAGCCGCTCCACGCCCTTTTCAATGAAGGCATCATGCTCTCTGGTCGGGTGCGGGAGATCGTCGCAATAGTAGATCATGGCGTGTTCATCGTATGGATATGGGGAAGGCTTTGGCTCGGATAAGCAGCCGCGATCACCAGCGGGAAAGCCGGTATTGCTGATAAAGTAGGAATACTGTTCTTCCAGAGACCCGCTCGTGGCGTTCGTCAGCGTGGCAGAGGTCAAGATGGTTCTTTCATCACCATTGAAGTATAGGCGGCTCACAATTTCTTTTGTGTTTTTAGGGCAATAGACGAGTTCCGTGTTGCTGCCGTGCTGCTCAATCCAGATCAGCATATCATCTATCCGGTCAAGAAGCTCTGAAAGGGACTCGCTGACGGCATCCAGATCATCAGAGGCAGCAAAGGAACGGTTGTTTCTGAAATCCATGCTGGAATAAATCTGAATGCTGGACGAAAGGTTGTGTATGGCGGCGTTCATCTCGGTAAGCAGTTCAATCGCACTGCCATTGTTGTCGAAGAAAAAGCGGTCAGCGTAGCGCATATCCTGTTCTGCCTCGTTGATCTGCTTTTGGACTTGTGCTTTCAGGCAGTTATAGAAGGCGATGATTGCGCTCTCTGCCTCTCGCTTTTCACCTGACACACTGCTCTGGTCAAAGGATCGCAGCTCATAGAATGCGCTCTTAATCATTCCAAAGAGCATACCTTGCCCGAAACGCTCCGTTGTGGCACTCCGCACCTTATCATCCAAGTTGTGTGCTTCATCCACGACAAGCAGATCAGCGGCGGCGTTAATCAGCCCTTCCTGACCGCGCCGGAGTTTCATGAGATGCTGGGTTAAAAAATCCTGATTGCACAGTACCACTCCATCCGTAAACTTTAATGCTGCGCGGACTTTGTAATACTTGCACTTCTTTTCACAGGAGCCACAATTCTTCATGCTGAACCGCTGCACGTTTACCTTGTCCCAGACTCCTTGCGGCAAAACCTCCGGGAAATCCTTGCGTTCCTCATACCCTTGCTTGATTCCTTCTTTGATCGCGTCCGGTGGGTCTGCTTTCGGGTCACACATATACTCATCTGCGCGTTTGTTGCAGAGATAATGGGTCTGTCCTTTTGCGAGGATAACATCTCTGTTCAGCCCAAGAAGGGGCATTACCGCGTGGACATCGCGCCAGAGCTGTTCTTGAAGCGCAATGGTCGAGGTTGCGATGATAACCGGCTTGTTCATGCGTTTGCTGTACAGCAGCACCGGCACAAGATAGCCAAAGGACTTTCCAATGCCCACGCCAGCTTCAATCGCAAAATGCTGATCGTTTATGAGGGCGTCCACAATCTCAAAGGACATATCCTGCTGCCCTTCACGCATTTCCAAGCCATGCTGCGGGGCTTCATCCCAAAAGAAGGTGCTGACTTGCTCACTCATGGAGTACAGCTCTGCTTTTCTGCGCTTTTTCCGTTCCTCCGATGTATTGAATCCAAAATAGAATCTGTTGTCCATCCACATTCCTCCCGGAATAGAAACCAAGGCTATCCGCGTTTCAGTTCAATGCTGACGTTTCCGTTCTCGTCGATAGTCAGCGTCATGTGCCTGATGTGCTTCTCATAGAACTGCCGCCGCTCTGCGGGAGACATTTCGATCCTCGTGTTTCGCAGAGCTGCATCAAACATATCGTTGACGTTCAGGTGAACGGAGTTGTCAATCCAGCGGTACATCTCCTTGAACAGTGCGTTTTTCTTGATGTCCTCGCTGTTGCCGGAGTAGAAGTCATCCAGATAGCAGTAGAATATCCCGGATTCTGCAAGTGCTGCCTTCATATCCGGTCCGCATTTTTCCCGCTCAATCATGACAAGAAATCTGGCGTCTGGCAAGGAAGAGATAAGCCCCCAGTAGTCGGAATCGCTTGAGACAATGACGAAGGAATCCACCTGCTTCTGGTAGTGTTCCTGACAGGCTCTTGCGGTGAGCTTGATGTCTACCAGTGATTTGTTCTGCTTAATCCGCTCAATCATGATATGTTCAACGGGGATGCGGGTGTAGTTTTCAAGAATCCGCCATGCCGTAGCGGTATGTACGTCATCAAAGAGAATGATCGCCGTAATCTTCTGTATGACCTCATAATCAAGGTTTTTGAGCGTGGCGCACAGCTTGTACGGGTCAGAGTTTTCGCAGTCCACTACCAATACGGTCTTCTCACTGTCATCTATGAAGTCGTAGATATTGTTTTTTACAAAAGCCCCTGCATCGGAGACTTTACTGTATTCCGTGAAGGCGTCGCAATGCCATTGATAAAGCAGGGTAGCAAACTTCTTGTCATTATAGAGGACATTACCCTCGTCCATCGGTACCCAGTTGATATACATTTGATAGGGGTAGTAGGAGAGACTTGCGTAATAGATGTCCGCAGCATCTTTCGTTCCGTCCTCTGTCAAACCGTTTGGCATGATGAACAGCTCTTTTATGTACGCCCAGTTAATCCAGATTGGAAAGAGGCTTTTGCAGTTGTTAATGCGATCTGAAATCAGCCGGTTAATCTCGATAATGTGGTGGCAGAGCTTTGTACTCGACTTTTTGATAAAGCTGATTCCGTCGTTTGAAAGCTGCTGCATACTGGAAGCCGGGATGATCTCTGGCATTGAAAGCAGCCCTCGATACTCCATCCGCATGATGTCATTTATTTTCCGGTAGTTGCGCTCAATGGCGGTGCGGATGATACAGAGATTGCGAATGATACGGGCATTTTTATCCTGTTCAAGCCGGTCGTATATCTCTATCTTCGGCGGCTCGTGTTCATTTTGAAAAATACGGAGCGGGACGCCGATCAGATATGCTACCTTTGACACAAGTTCATAGGTGCTGTCTTTGTAGGCAATCTGTTCTCCGGCATATTCTACGCCATTCAACATGACTGAATTGCCCATGATCTACTCCTTTCGATGGAACGCGAGTTATTGAGCGTACTTTTTGAAGTTTTCAGCTTGTTCCAGAACCTCCTTGTAGACATCATCAATAGTTACGGGGGGATAGTCAAATTCATCCAGTAGCAGTATGAGGTCAACTTGCAGATTTGCCTTAATGTCATCACGGGTAGACCAGTCGGTGTATTTAGCTTTGTCATCGACAATGATCTTAATCCGCTTTGACAATTCAATCATCTTATCGTCCGGGTACTCGAACTCGTACTTCCTGGCAACCGCTTTGAGGATGTCATAGAAGGCTTTTTCTTCATAGTCAATCCCCATACCCTTGAAGGAGTCTTTTTCCTTTTTGAGTTCTTCAAGGAGCTTCGCAAGTTGTTCTGCTACATCGTCAAGAACTTCGTTAGCGAAAGCCTCATCACGACGGCGATTATTGTACTCATCAACAACCCGCTTGAGACGGTCAGAGAACTCCATGCCCATGATACGGTTGACCTTTTTATACTCATCAATCGCCTGAGAGAGAAGCCGCTGCAATACCTTGATTTTAGTGTTCGGTAATTGGATTGCATTGATCTTATCCAGATACTCGTCACTGAAAATATCAACAGAGATGTGCTTTCCCGTCTCAAACAGTTCCTCTATACCATCAGATTGAATTGCACCTTCAAGAAGTTCACGGACACGGGCATTCATTTGTGAAATGTCAGGGGCATCACCCTTTGTGAGTTTGAAAAGAATAGAGCGCACAGCACAGTAGAAGTGCAGATAGTCCTTTTCTTTATCAGAGATAGCCTCACTTGAACTGCATAGGTTGAACGCTTGTTTCATGCGTTTGACTGCCGCCATAAAGCGAGTTTCCAAATCTTCCGTGAGCTGTACATACTCAACAGCCCGATTGAGGCAAGCAAGCTGCTCTTTCGGTGAGCCGTTGAAGTAATCCGTGTTATTGAAGTTGTGGAACATCTGAGCCAAGACATCGAGCTGGTCTTTAACAATCGTGATAGACTGCTCGACGCCTTCAAACTCATCGCTCTCAAAGTTGGTGTATTTCTTGAGGGCGAGATTCATGTTTTTCTTAATGCCGATGTAGTCCACGATCAAGCCCTTGTCCTTGCCGGTATAGACGCGGTTGACGCGGGAAATCGTCTGGATAAGGCTGTGCTGCTGGATGGGCTTGTCGATGTAGATTGTGTCGAGTGCCGGTACGTCGAAGCCGGTAAGCCACATATCAACAACGATGGCAATTTTGAAGTTTGATTTAACGTTCTTAAACTGACGGTCAAACTCCTTGCGATCATCTTTCGTTCCCAGCATTTCATAAAGCTCAGGCTCATCATCTTTATTTCGCGTCATGATGAGCTTGATCTTCTCGATGGGTTTGAGTTCCTTTTTCTCTTTTTCCGTCAGTTGAACCCCGTCAGGGCAAACCTTTTTCTCTGCCCATTCCGGTCTAATTCCAACTATAATCTGATAAAAAGCGTATGCAATCTTGCGATTAGAGCAGACAAACATTGCTTTTCCTGCAACGGTAGCTCCTTCGGCAACGCGGGTCTCATAGTGGTTAATGAAGTCCTCCGCAACTGCGTGAAGTCGGTCGGGATCACCGATGATCGCATCAATATGAGCAACCGCCTTCTGGCTTTCCTCAATCTGATGCTCATTTGCACCTTCAACAGCACAGCGGTCATAATAATCTTCAATTTCCCGAACCTTTGCCTGATCAAGAGTGACCCGTGCAGCGCGTCCGTCGTAGACAAGGTTGACTGTGATACCGTCTTTGACCGCCTCTGTCATTGTGTAGGCATCGACAACCGGACCGAAGACTTCAATCGTGCCATCTACGGGCGTGCCGGTGAAACCGACATAGGTAGCATTGGGGAGAGAATCGTGTAGGTACTTTGCGAATCCATAGCTTCGCTCTACACCTTCGGCAGTGACCTTGACTTTCTGATCGAGGTTTATCTGACTACGGTGTGCTTCATCGGATATGCAGATCACATTCGCTCTATCCGTCAGAAGCTCCAAGTCCTCGGTGAACTTTTGGATGGTGGTCATGTACACCCCACCGCTTGTCCTGCCTTGAAGTTCCTGACGCAGCTTTTCGCGGGAATCAATGCTCACAACGGTTTCGTCACCAATGTACTTCTTGGATGCTACAAACTGCTTTGAGAGCTGGTCATCCAAATCCGTTCGGTCGGTAATAATCAGGATTGTAGGGCTATGGAAGAAGGTACTCTTCATAAGCATTCTTGTGAGGAAGAGCATAGTATAGCTTTTTCCGCAGCCTGTCGCGCCGAAGTATGTGCCGCCCTTGCCGTCCCCCTCCGGTCTGAGATGTGCCTTGATATTCTCAAACAGCTTGACCGCAGCAAAATACTGAGGATAGCGGCAGACGATTTTGAGGTCTTTGTCCGAGCTATCAGGGAAATAGACAAAATCCTTGATGACTGCCAAAAGCCGTTCTTTGCGGAACAGTCCGCTTACCATAGTTACAAGGGAATTGATGCCGTCCAATTCCTTATCGTCAGCTTCAATCTTTCTCCACGCATAGAAGAAGTCATACGGGGAGAAGAAGGAACCGTATTTATTATTTGCACCATCGCTTATGACGACGAAGGCGTTATACTTGAAGAGTTCAGGAATATCACGGCGATAACGCACGGTAAGCTGAGTATAGGCGTCCATGATCGTTGTGTTTTCTTTGACTGCGCTCTTGAACTCAAGCACAACAACTGGAATGCCGTTGATGAATACAATCCCGTCCGGTATGCGTAGCTGGTTGTTGATGCCTTCAATTTCAAATTGGTTAACGATCTTGAACACGTTTTTTTCTGGCTCATCAAAGTCAATCAACTCAATGTAAAGGTCTTTCTTTGTGTGATCTTCGCGGTTGAAGATGAAGCCGTCACAAACCATTTTGCAGACTGCTTTGTTTGCTTCGTAGATCGTGCCGGAAATAGACCTCAGGCGAAGGATGATGCTATCAACTTCGCTTGGGGTAAGTCCCTCTGAGGCATACCTGTTCAGGAGGTATTTCCGCAGATCGTCGATAAGCAGAACCTCAGAGCGTTCACGGTGGATCTGCTCACCATTCAAATAGATATACCCTTCATCTTGAAACAAATCCATGATGGACATTTCAAGAGAATGCTCATTGAAGTTCGCCATTATCATTTCCCCCTCACTGTATCATCTGTTTTTTCCGCACATCGGGACACTTGGATTTGAGAAAACCAATCCATTCCTCCCATTCCGCATTTGAAGCATCAATTATATCTTCTTCATACTGGTCTAAGACGCTCATTAAAGCAGGAAGGACGGGAAGCTGATCCCTATTGAGCCAAAACTCTGGCAACTCATGCGCACAATCTAAGTCGGTATTTATCGATTCGATGCTGTCGCAGATAGACTTGAGAATGACTGTGGGGCTTGCGTTATCAGCCCATTCGCCCGGAAGTGCATAACGGTAGTAACCCATCAATGCCCAAGCCATTTCCCACTTGAAATAACCAACATACTCTGTTCCCAAGCCAAAGAACGATTTCCACTTCACGGATAGAGCTTGTGCGCACTTATATAGATTCATCTTATCCATAATCGTTCTCTCCTATAAATGATAATTTAGCGGCTTGATAACATCTTCACCATAGTATCTTTGACCTCGTGGAGCTTTGATATTTCCGTTTCATTAGACTCGATAACTCCGAGAAACGAGGAAATCTTTGTGTTGAACTCTGGCAGACTTTGCTTATTAGGAATAGAAAGCTCAAATTCCCCTAAAAGCGGAGGATTTGCTTGCGGTTGAGCTGAACCCCCAGCGTTCGTCTGAACAAAATCAAGGAACTCGGAAGATGTAATTGCAAGTCCAAAGTAGTATCTGTATTCGTCATCAATGGGTCTTATTCTAACAAGGAACGATGCAAATACAGAATCGGGAATATTTCTGCCGACCATTTTAGCATACCCCACGGTTGCTCCTGTCCGAGCTACAACGACATCGCCTTCCGAGAGAACATATTTTTCATGATTTCCCTCGCTGATTGGACAATATGGTACACCATTCCAATCAATATAATTCTGAGCGATGTCTGTTATACGTAAGAACTTCGGTCCAACTGGTTCGGTGGTAGCTGTTTCAGTGTAACCGTACTGCATAACTGAGTAATCTTTGAGTTTGCCTGTTATTGAAGCGTTATTTGCTGTATATTCCTTGAAATATGCTCGCATTTGAGCCGCTAAATTATCATTTATACGCCGTTTTAGCTCGATCCGCTCCGTAATGGTCTGATACGCCTTCACAATGCTGCGCTGTTTGTCAATAGAGGGGACAGGTAGCTCTACCTTGCACATTTCATCCCAGTCCATTATTTCCCGGACGCTACCGTGAGACTTAAAACGTGCGTAACGATCAAACTCCGGTCTGCTGAACCAGAGCATTAGGTATTCGGGCAGTAGCTCGTTTTCATCTTTCACTTCAAAAACGGTATAGATATTGCTGACAAGCCCCTCATCATAATCCATTAGAAGAGCAATACCAATTTTGTCTCCACGCCGAGAAGTATCTGGAATGTAGGTAAACTGCCCCCGTTTGACTACCTTGTATTTCGTAAAGTCGGTACCAATCGTGTTTGCAATAGAGGGAATGAACATCTTTTGGACGGAAACACCAAAAAGGTTTTCCTCTTTTCCGTCTGTGTTCCTGACATCGACTTGGCGAATGAAGTCTCCAAGCAGCCTATATCCTTCTTTCATTGTGACACCTCACCCTATGTATTTTCTGTGTGCCAGCTTGACATTTTGCTGTTTGACCATAGCGTAGTGCATAGTCGTGTCGATTTTCTGATGCCCTAAGAGCTGCTGGACTTGCTCTATGGGCATTCCTTTGTCTATGGCTGATGTTGCCAATGTTCTTCGGAACTTATGTGGATGGACACGAGGCAAATGTAGCCTTTTTCCCAGCTCTCGAAGCCGTCTTTCTACACCGCCGATCTGCAAACGGTCGTGCGGTGCAGTCAAAGAGACGAATAACGCTGAACAGGTGTCTGTGCGGCTTTCCAGATAGTTTTGGAGATGGATTTTTGTCCTGGCATCGAAATAAACGATCCGTTCCTTACTCCCTTTTCCGAAAACAACGCATTCCCGTTCATTGAAGTTGATGTCATCGCGGTTAAGGGCAACCATCTCACCAACACGCATTCCAGAGGACGCAAGAAGGTCTATCATCGCAAGATCGCGGACATTGCAGCAGTTGTCCCGCATGATTTCCAATGCCTCGTCGGTGTAAGTTTCCTTGATCACTTTTGCTGTTTTTACCTTGTGAATCCGGCGCACCGGACTTTTCACGATGTAGTCCTCGTCTTCAAGCCACGAAAAGTAGCTGGACAAAATGCGGCGGATATTATCTATTGTGACCTTGCTTGACTTACGGTTTGCCTGATACTCTGTTAGGTACTTTCGCAAGTCCTCAGTTACGATCTCTTGTGGTTCTTTGTCAATGCCGGATAGCATTGACACAATGGTCTGACGGTAATAGCTCAAGGTTTTTTCTGAGCAGCCTTCAATGCGTTTTGCGTTGATGAAACAGGCAACCGTATCAACCTTTGCACTGTCTACCATACCTGCGCTGCGGCTCAACTCTACGCCACTCAACACCCCTTCAAGGACGCCTTGAAGCTGTTTTAATTGTGCGTTGTTCAGATACGGAAGCATCTGACGCTGCACTTCTCGAATTAGTTGTTCTTTCATTGTCGTATCTCCTTTGAATACTCTCAGAGAACGACTTTACAGTGGCAGTTCTTAGGGTAAAACTCTCGCCACTGGTGAGAGTAATGGACGGTAAATGATAATTTAGAAGCGACTATCCAAGTGGCTTTTGATAAGGCATTTCATGATGCCGGAGTTAGCCTCCCGGAGACAATTATTAAGCAAAACAAAGTCCCTCAAGGTTGGACAGACGCGACGGTTGGTGACTTTGCATCTGTTCAAACGGGACCATTTGGTAGCCAGCTTCACAACGAAGACTATGTAGAATCAGGTACACCAATTATTACAGTCGAACACATGGATGGGAAATACATCGCCCACAGGAACCTTCCGCTTGTCTCGCAAAATGATGTTGATCGTCTACGGAAATATGATCTTCACACCGGAGATATTGTTTTTAGTCGCGTTGGTTCCGTGGATCGAGCAGTTATGGTTTCACAACACGAAGATGGTTGGTTATTTTCGGGGCGGTGTCTTCGTGTTAGACCATACGATCCTAATACCGGCAGCTACTTTTTGTGGTGGTTCAACCAACCTGTAATCCGTCAGCTTGTCACTGCTTCCGCAGTAGGTGCAACCATGCCATCAATAAACACAAGCATTCTAAATAGTATTAGGATTGTTTTCCCGCAGAAGGACATTGTGACGCAATTCTGCAAAATGGCGGATGGCTTGATTGAGATTATTGCAACCAATCTTGAGGAAATCCGTAAACTCAACGATGCCCGCGAATATATTCAACTGTCCCTAAGCCGCTAAATTATCATTTTCCGCTCTCTTCAAAGCAATGCGGTCGGTAATTGCACGGTAGGACTCGACGATCTCACATTGTCTCGCATAGGAGGGAACAGGGAGCTTTATACGGCAAAGATCGTCCCATGTAATTCCGCCTCGAACACTCCCGTCCGTCATGAACCAGCACTCACGGTCAAACTCCGGTCTACGAAACCACATCATCAAATACTCTTCATTTAAGACATCGCGGTCAATAATCTCAAACATGAAATACGCCGGAGAAACTATTGCGGGGCTGTCTTTCTCATAGAGCGCAATCGGAAGACGTTCATCGCGCCCAACGTGCATTGGGTTACAGGCAAACAATCCCTTGCTGATTAGCTTATACCGGCTCAAATCTGTGCCAATTACATTTGCGACGGAAGGCATAAACTCTTTGTCGATGCTTATGCCAAGAACAGTGCTGGTGACTTCCTCGGAGTTCCGATAATCAACAAGCTGAATATGTTTACCAAGGGGTTCATAATTCGATTTCATAGCCCAGCTCCTTAAACACAGTCAACAGGTCAGCCTTCGACTTCTCTTCTGCAACAAGCAGATCACGAAGCTCACTTTGCAGTGTCTTCATTTTCGTATCAAAGTCGATGTTCTCATCGCGGTTTACAAACTCAATGTAACGGCTCGGAACAAGGGTAAAGCCCTTTTCAGCAACCTCATCGAAGGATGCGCTGTAACAAAATTCAGGCACATTCTGATAAGTTTCTTCATAGCCTTCCTGCTGCCATGCGTGATAGACGCCCGTGACATTTGCACGGTCTTCTTCTGTCAGTTCAATATACTTCTTTTCATAAGGGCTTCCCATTTGCCGCAAGTCCATGAAAAGAATCTCGCGCTCACGGTTACGGAAGCGTTTTACTTCACCGTTTTCTTCAACCACACGAGCCTTTTTATTCTTGTTCAGAATCCAAAGCGTAACGCTGATGTCCGTGGTGTAGAAGAGGTTTCGGGGAAGGATGATGATTGCTTCGACGAGATTGTTCTCGATGAGTTGACGGCGGATTTTTAACTCTGTACCATCGTCAGATAGTGCGCCGTTTGCAAGCAGGAAACCGGCAACACCGTTCTGAGAGAGCTTTGAAACAATGTTCAGAATCCAGCCATAGTTTGCGTTACTCGTGGGCGGAACTTCATAGCCGTCCCAGCGCGGATCATCAATCAGCTCATTATCACCACGCCATTCTTTCTGATTAAAAGGCGGGTTTGCCATAATGTAATCTGCCTTGAGGTCCTTGTGCTGGTCATTGGTGAATGTGTTCGCTGCCATTTCTCCGAGGTTTGCAGAGATGCCGCGAATAGCCAGATTCATTTTGCACAGCTTGTACGTCGTGTTTGTATATTCCTGACCATAGATAGAGACCTTCTTCTTGTTGCCGTGATGTGCCTCCACGAACTTCATTGACTGCACGAACATACCGCCAGAACCGCAGCAAGGGTCATAGAGAATACCGTCATACGGCTCGATCATTTCCGCAATCAAATTGACAATGCACTTCGGCGTATAGAACTCGCCCTTACCTTTGCCTTCTGCAAGTGCAAACTTACTCAGGAAGTATTCGTAGACTCGTCCGATAATGTCATTCTCTTTATCGCCGGTGTTGATCTTATCAATCTCGTCCAGCAGTGATGCCAGCTTTGCTGTGTCGATGTGAAGACGTGAGTAGTAGTTGTCCGGCAGTGCGCCTTTCAGTGCGGGATTCGCTTTCTCAATCGTGTAGAGGGCGGTGTCGATTTTCAGCGCAATGTCATCCTGTTTCGCATTCTCCATAATGAAAGACCAACGGCTGATCTCAGGCAGGAAGAACACGTTGTCCTTCGTATAGAAGGCAACATTGTCAACAAACTTCTCACCGTATTTTTCAGAAATAGCTTTCCTTTGTGCCTCAAATTTATCGCTGGCAAACTTCAAAAAGAAGAGACTGAGAACGACGTGTTTGTATTCCGCTGGCTCAACAGAACCACGGAGTTTATCTGCGGACTTCCACAGAGCTTCCTCCATAGAAATCTCCTTCTTCGGTGCCGATGCGGCTCGTGCCATATCAAAATCCTCCCTGTGTATTTATCTAACCTATTTTATAAAAAGAGCTGTACGAAAAACCGGACTCAGTTCTTGTCCGTTCGCACAGCCTCACATATATCTCCGATGTCACAGTTCAAGTAATCACAAATGCGCAGCAAAATAGAGAGGGACACTTCTTCCCCCTTATTCAGTTTTGTCCATGTTCCGGCAGACAGCCCTACTTCATGTCGTAGAGAAGCCTTCTTTATGTCGCGTTCCAGAAGAAGCATCCATAGTTTCTTATAGCTTATGCGCACGGCAACCATCCTTTCGCTTGCTTGCATTCAACATCGCTTATAATATTATACTGGATTTCATTCTCAAAAGCAATCCGTTGATGCAGAAATTAAAGAAAAAGTTTCAACTTCTCGAACCTTCTCTCAAGGATGAAGGGCATCTCCGGTCAACAGGAGATGCCCTGCTTTTGAAGAGATTATTCGCGCTGTGTGCTGCGCCGATGATCACGGTCATGGTCAGCAGAAGGAGAGAGGAACGTATCAACATTAGACTTGATCGTCTCTATTTGCTTTGCTTCTTTTTTGAACCTGTTCCGTTCAGCATATAGCCGTTCCTGTTCTTCAAAGAGCTGCGCTTGCTCCGCTTGCAGCGTCTTCAAGCTCGGCAGTTTTTCATCGCCCTGCATAGCAAGAAGTGTACTCCGCGCCGCCTCAAAGATCACAAGCTCTGCCTCATGCTTTGCCTTGAACCCCGGCTTGTCTTTTGCCTTCTGGAAGGCGTCATATACAGGCTTGAGCCGCTGGTAGTTGGAGATATTTTTGATAAGCGGTTGGACTTCCCGCAGTCGCGCTTCAACGCCTTTCAGTTCCTTGCCGATGCGGTCATAGGAGCTGTGAACGTCCTCGACCTTCTTCTCAAGATCGGCGTATTGGAGCAAGTTGTTTTCCGTGAGATAGTTGAGTGTCCGTGCAGCTTCTTTGAGGATAGTGAGCTTTGCTTTATATTCATAACCCTTGCTGTCGATGAGCCTGATCCGCTCCTGAATATCTCCGATGAGAGAGATGCCCTTCGGCGTGGTCTGTCTCTGACTTCTTCGGGGCGTCCGTCCGGCAATCCGTTCCTTGATGCGTTCCTCGGTGTAGTTCTCTCCGATGGTTTTAGACCGGGTAAACCGCTCCTGACCTTTAGCGCGGAAGGAGATGTATTTGCCGGTCTTGATTTCATAACCGGCTTCCTGCATGAGCCGCAGAAAGTCATCGTAGTCCTTCGCTGTAATGACAAGCCGGTCGATGGTCTGCTTGAGTTTCTGCTTCCAGCTCGTGCCGCGTTTGGCTTCGGTGTACTCCTTGTAGCCCATGCCCTTGTTCTGAGAGGGAGGGATAACAGAGAGACCGTTTTCCTTACAGAGCCGGTCGCTGACCTCACGCATATCATAGTAAATCCGCTTATAGCTCTTGTATGCGTGGTAGTTCACAAAGTCAACCGCATTGAAAATCAGATGGTTATGAACATGGTCTTTGTCAATGTGAGTGGTCAGCACATACTCATATTTTCCTCCGAGGATTTCATCTGCAAACTGCTTGCCAATCTCGTGGGCAAGCTCCGGTGTGACCTCTCCAATTTCAAAGGACTGGATCACATGACGGGCTATGATCCTGACCGGATTCATCCCTTTTTGCTCGGCTATTTTCCGCGTCCATTCAAATTCCCGCGCTGCGGTCTCGCTGGCACAGCCGTAGGACGAGACCAGCAGCTTCTCGTCGGTCTTTTCGGGATTCAGAATGTACGCGATTGCCTTGCTCAAAGTTCCTCGGATTGCTTTGATTTTAGTAACTGCCATACCGCATCCATCTTTTCTTTCAGCTCGTCAATATCGTCCTGATAGAATCGTCCCGTCGAGTTGATTCTGCGGCAGACGGTATTGATGTTCACGCCGATCTTGTTGATTTCGGCGGCGAGCTTTTTCTGCTCTGTGTAGTCTACGACAATGATGTAACCGTCGATCAGCATCTTCCTTGCATACGCACCGAAGTTCTCCGTGCCGATCATTTCCATCTTCTTTGCAATCGTTCGTTCTTCCTGTGGTGTCAGCCAAATCTTCTTCTGAATGTCTCGTGTTCTTCGTACCATGCTGCGCCCTCCGTCGTAAAGATTAGAAGGGTTTGGGACTATCCCAACAAGCAAAAATCTGATGTTAAGGGCAGGGTCTCCTTAACTGATTTTTCTCCGGTGGGTACTCACCGGATTTGCTTGCTAATCTCCCAAAATCGTATTCCCCGAAGATTCCTCCGTGAAATGTCCCTTCACTTTACAACGGACACAAAAAGGGCGTTTGTTGAGTACCGGATTTCAAAAAAGTCAAAAAATCATTGGATTTCCCATGTGAAAGCCACTGTGTCTGTCACATCAATATCAACCGGCTCAATCTCAGGTGCGGCGCACTTGCTCATCGCCATGAGAGGCTGAATGCAGTCTTCAACATCGTAGCTTGTTCTGGAAAAAACATTGAGTTCGCCCCAGTTGTAGTCGATGTTGAGCAACTGCCCAAGCGTACTGCCTGATGCTTTGCAAAGAATCTCCGCCTTTGCCCTGGCGTTCTCCGTCGCATTGATCAGCAGCTCTTCGCTGACTCTTGCCGGGTTTTTCACGGTGAACGCAATGCTGAGTTCTGGTTGCGCCCCACAATCCGCAATCGCAGAAATGACCTTTGCAAGCTGCTTGCTGTCAAAGTCAAAGGCAAGTTTCAAGCGATAGCTGCAAGCATATCCGGCAAACTCTCGCTTGTAATTTCCTTGCCGATCCTTGACATTCTCGTACCTTGTCTGGACATCAAAGCTCGTGGTTTTCAGGTCTTCCTTGCGATACCCAACGCGGACTGCGGCACCTTGCAGTCTTTCGATTCTCTCGGCAGCTTCCGACATTGCGCGGTCATAGGTTTCAGATAAGACTTCAATGTTCAGGGATAGGATGATGTAATCCGGTCTTGCGGAGACATTGCCTGTCCCTTTTACGGTGATTATTCTCATTACTTTCTCCCGTCCTTTCTGGAATTGTAGTCCTCATCAATACGTTTTTTCCAATTCGTACCCAGCGGTACGCTGCATCGGACAGCAGAAACCGCTTTGCTCAGAACTTCATAGTTGAGCTGCGTTCCCTCATGGTCAGAGTGGTAGTTGACCGCTCGGTCTGCACCAATTCCGAAATGCCTTGCCGTCTCAACCGCGTCGATGTTTGCACCGAGGAACAAAAACTCCCAGCCATACTTTTCCTTCTGACGCTCAATCATTTTCTTGACCTTCTCGCTGTCATAACGGCGGCTTGCATTCTCCATGCCGTCCGTTGTGATGACGAACAGAGTATGTTCAGGGACATCTTCATTTCTTGCGTACTTATGGACATTTCCAATGTGATGAATCGCTCCGCCGATAGCATCCAGAAGCGCGGTGCAGCCGCGAACGGAATAGTCCCTGTCGGTCATCGGCTCGACCTTTTGAACCGGTACACGGTCATGAATAACCTCGCTCACGTTGTCAAAGAGGACGGTAGAGATCAATGCCTCGCCATTCTCCTTTTTTTGCTTTTCAATCATGGAGTTGAAGCCTCCGATGGTGTCTGCTTCCAGTCCGCTCATAGAGCCGCTGCGATCAAGGATGAATACGATCTCCGTCAAGTTCTTTCTCATGTTCAGTACCTCCGTATATAAAAAATATGACTGCTTGGTGTCTCACCTTACAGTCATATTGTACTTCGGTATTCACTTCATTTGGTCGCATGGCAAGCGACATTATTCTAAGGATAAGAACAGCTCTCCGTCAATGCTTAGGATGTCATCCATCGGAATCTTCGTGCCGTCCTGCATGGTGATTCGCCGCTCAAAATCATCCACCTTTTTGACTGCGCCGGTTGCTGTTAGGTATTTGCCGCCAGCCTTCCGCTCATCAGGCTGGAAGTAGGTAATGGTAACTTCCGGTGCTTCATCAAGGGCTTCCATAAGAAGCTGATACTTCATATCCAATGCACTTAGAGCTTCCACGTCAAGCTCGATCCTTTCGTCAGTCAGACGTCCGGTTTCTTTGATTGCAGCATCGTAGCCGGTGAGGGCAGCGAAGGGAGCAAACTGCGCTGCACGATCTGACATGGGCATCTGTGGTCGCGTCTTGGAGATGTGGTGAGGAAGTCCCATGATCTCGTCGTATTTTCCGTTCACGCCTTATGCCCTCCAATCTGCGCATTGCGGTCTTTCGCGGTTGCACCTTCTTCAAGATTCATTGCCTTGAGGATGGCGTTCTTTCCATACTTCTTCTTGATGGCAAGCGTGGCGGCTTGTATCTTCCGCTCACGCTCCAAAGCGGCATCTTCGGCTTTCTGTTTTTCCTCTTCGGCGGCATAGTCGGTAAAGAGGTCGAGCTGGACTGCACCGTCGTTTTTCTTCGGTACATCAGCTTCCGGCAGGACATGATTTGCAACAACATACATACGGCGGACAAGCAGATTCTTATCCACGATCCGGTCGAAGAGTTCTGACACAGCACACATTATTTTGCGAGTAGAGGATGTGTGACCGTCGAGGTTAATAGAGCCGTGCGCCTGTTTCGGAATCTGCCTCCCATAATGATCTGTCTCCACCGCGCCGTGATACTTTGCCCGTCGCGCCGGATCAGTCAGGTTCTCAATGTCGTAGCCAACTGTGAGAACCATCTGGTCGGTGACAAGCCCCTTGTCTACCAAGTCCAGCACAAGCAAGTCCGTCATTTCCCGCACAACCAGCTTCGCCTTCTGCGGCTCATAGGGACAGTGCAATACCTGACCGGAGCTGAGGCTGTTGGAGCTGGGACGGTACGCTTTGATTGCTTCAATGGTGGTCGGTTCCCATCCCCACGCATGGTCAATGAGCAATTCCGCATTCTTGCCGAACAGCTTGTAAAGCAAGTCCTCGTTCCGCTCTGAACAGAGGGCAACATCACCCATCGTGAACATCCCGTTCTGCTCAAGTTTCTTGGCAATGCCCCGACCCACGCGCCAGAAGTCCGTGAGAGGCTGATGAGACCAAAGCTCACGCCGGAACTTCATCTCATCCAGCTCTGCAATGCGGACACCGTTCTTGTCGGCGGGGATGTGCTTCGCCACAATGTCCATTGCCACTTTGCAGAGGAAAAGATTCGTGCCGATTCCTGCGGTTGCTGTGATGCCGGTTGTTTCAAGCACATCGAGGATGATCTTCATGGCGAGGTCATGTGCCGAGAGCTTGTAAGTATTCAGGTAGTCCGTCACATCCATGAACACTTCGTCGATGGAGTAGACCACAATATCTTCCGGGGCAATATACTTGAGATAAATCTGATAGATGCGGGTGCTGTACTCCATGTAGTACGCCATTCGAGGCGGCGCAATGATGAAGTCAATCGCCAGAGAAGGGTCTGCTTGCAGCTCCGAGAAGAAGTGCGATGAGCCATCTAATCTGTGTCCCGGCGCGTCGTGCTGCCGTCCGGCATTCGCTTCCTTCACACGCTGCTTGACTTCAAACAGCCGTCCACGCCCGGAGATGCCATAGTTCTTGAGGGAGGGCGTGACGGCAAGGCAGATGGTCTTATCCGTCCGGCTTTCGTCTGCGACAACGAGGTTTGTGTCCAGAGGATCTAAGCCACGCTCCCGGCATTCCACGGAGGCATAGAAAGATTTCAGGTCGATTGCAATGTATATGCGCTGCTTCATCTTCTGCGCCTCCGATTTCTTCTCAGATTAGCTCTAATGACATTTCATTGGAGTTTTTGATGTTGAATACGATACGCCATTCAATATCACCCTCCACCGGCTCAAAGTGTAGAGCGGAACAAGCTGCATGGAGTTTTTCTTTCGAGCTGCCTCCACATACGATTGCGGTTGGACCGTCCGCGCCGCCGATAATGCCGATACAAGCCATATCGTTTCGTGCCTCCGGTGCATAGCGGTCAGAGCATGGCGCAATTTCCAAAGGCTTGTCCCCCTCAGCACAATCACAGATCGAAATATCGCTGTCCGGTTCAGGAGAAAGCGTATAGCTCATGGCGGTAAAATGCGTCGGATAAAACCAGCGGTCAGAGCCGAAACGCTTTTCGGAAATTGTCTGCCGCTCCAATTCCTGTACGGTTAATGTGTATTTTGTGCCGCTGACCGGATGGGTGAAAGAAAACGAATCGCCGGGAGCGTGTGTCTTGAAATGTGGTCCTGGGACACGGCATGACCGCTGCTCCATCGTAAAGGAGAGAGATTTTATTTCAGTACGGCGTTTGCTTGCCCACGGAAAAGCTGCCCGAAAAATCATCCATCCATAGGATATATCCAAGTCATAGTGTTCCAACGCCCACTTTGCTTCCAATTCATTGATCATCCCATCCGGCAAACACGGATTATAAACCACCGAGCAGCCGTGGGAGATTCGCATTGTTTTCCCGTTCAATTCCAAACGAGGAATAAAGTCAAGGCAAAGCGGATTGTCTAAATCAATTTGCATTTGCTGCTCCTGCGTGAAGTATTCGCAGGAGTCGTTTTCGGGGTGCAAATCCCATTTCGTCATGAACTTGCGGATGTCATCCTCTGGGGTGCGCATACAAAAGTCCATGACGAGTCCCTTGCTGCAAGAATACGCCGCAGGAATAACCCAATGATGCCTCGCCCAGTCAAATTGCTTATTCAACCGGATTTCCGTTCCGGCATGGTCTTTTCCCGAATGTCCCCAGAAGTTTCCCTCAAAGTAGACCTTCCACTCAGGCATGGTCGGTTCTGCTTCTGGGTTCATATCAACATCATAATAGTCCTCGGTGTACTTGATCTTACTATAATCAAAAGATGCTTGCAGCTTTTTGATGTATACCCACGGCTGTTCCATAGGCGTCAATTTCATTTTCTCAGCAAGCTCTGATAGCGTTCTTTGCTGATCCTGCGTTGGAGGGTTGTCCTGCAAAAAGGCTTCAAACTGGGCTTTATCCCACATCCACGCCTGTTCCAGCGCTGCCGAATCACTGCAAGCAAGGAGCAACCTCAGAAAGTCTTCAAAATCGTTTGCCAGCGGATGAACAAAATCCGGAGCCGAGTTCATGGGACTGACGGAAAATACCATACCGCCAAAGTCTCGAACAAAGCAGAAGTGGATGCCGTCCACACCCGCCCAGCCAAAAATAGATGCACCTTTTGGCGTGCAAAAGTATGGGTTGTTATCTTCACGACGCTCCACCCCTACGGGCGAAAGGTCAATACCACTTCGCAAAAATTTCTGAAACACTTTATCCATAGACCTTATGCTCCTATTAAACTTTGGTCGAAGGCAAACAGAGCCTCGTTGATCTCAAAGACATTATAGTTCCCATGCTCCACGAAATACTCCACGATGATGTCAAACTTGTTGGAGTGGGAGAGCGCAAAGCCAGCCTTCATGAGCATATCCTTCATTTCAACAAGCGGCAGCTCAAGGGCAATGGCAAACGCAATGACCGTGGGCTTGGAAGGCTTATAAGACTTGTCCGAGCGGATCTTCGAGAAGAGCTTCCGGTCAATATTCGCCTTCTTATAGCACTGCGCGTCCGTCATGCCGCGCTCATCAATCTTTCGCAGAAGCATCTCGGAAAAACTCTCGTCGATCTGTCCCAGCGCGTCATCAAGGGTTGCCGCCTTTTTGGGGGCAGCCGCCGCAGAGACGGGAGGCATGAGCTGTTCGATTGCCTCTTCACAAACGGATGCCTCGCAAGGCATGGGTTCTTCCATCCGGAAGGCGTTCATCCTGCGCAGACGCTCGGAACGATTATCAGTATGCTCGTCCACATAGCGGTCATCTATGTACGCTGCAATATCGGCAAACAGCTTGCCGCTGATCTGATAGGCTTTGCGGTCAAAAATGACGATGTACACCGTCATTTCGTTTTCGAGAAGGAAACTGCTAATGGTGTCAATCGCCACTTTGAGAGCCTGATCCTTCGGATAGCCGAAAATGCCGGAGGAAATCAGAGGGAACGCAACCGATTCGCAGCCGTATTCTTTCGCCAGCATGAGCGAAGTCCGATAGCATGAGATCAGCCGTTCGCGCTCACCATGCCGCCCGTCATACCAGCGCGGACCGACAGCATGAATGACATATTTGCAGGGCAGCTTATAGCCCTTCGTGATTTTTGCGCTCCCGGTTTTGCAGCCGTGGAGCGTTTCACATTCCACCAGCAGTTCCGGTCCTGCGGCACGATGAATGCAGCCGTCCACACCGCCGCCACCCAGCAGCGACTCGTTGGCAGCATTGACGATGGCGTCCACCTTCATTTTTGTGATGTCATTTCTGACGATTTGAAGCGGCATTATGCAATCCTCCGTCCTATCAAAGCGGCATCGGCGTCCGGGCGATCAGAATGATCGCCAGAATCGCGCCCACAAATGCCGCAACCCCTATGACTGCCAATGGCTTTTTGCCGAGGTTCTTCTTTGCTGCCTTGCCAATCAGCGCAGCGCAAGCCATGCAGACAGCCGCAGCCACAAGTGCAATGCCCAGCGTTTCCCATAGCCAAGAAAGTTCATGTAGGATTTTCATGCGTTCATCATCTCCTGTTCGTTAAACTGGAATTTATAGTCCTCTCAAAACCAATTTGCTTTTTCTTCTCGAAATACGGGAAT
>OHWE01000078.1_pt1 | contig 64329 bp, 68 predicted proteins | sample 1579661 | NCBI WGS metagenome assembly OHWE01 (sample SAMEA3882552, study PRJEB24775) | human gut metagenome | biome: human-associated habitat; feature: intestine environment; material: feces | place: Netherlands | collected 2009/2010 | reverse complement strand
TAGATTCATCGTTGTTTTTATTTCTATACACGCACATTCGTTTCTCTTTGTTTCTGTAAAACAAGGCACAAATAAGGCACATTCCAGAGGGCGCATCATCCCATAAAATGGACACCATGAAAGAAGCAAACAGCAGACGGCTCACGAGGGCGGCAGAAACGCCCCTGTGAGCCGTCTTTTGTTATGCGTGGGATTTTTCCTTGATACGGCTGAAAACGTCCGTCAGTGCGTCCGCTGCCGCCGCATCGCTGGAGCGGATGAACCCGGCGTAAATATCCGTGGTGGTGCTGGTCTTTGCGTGGCCCAAACGGCCCGAAACCGTTGTGACAGGCACGTGGGCCGCTATCAGCAAGCTGGCGTTGGTGTGGCGCAGGCTGTGGAAGTGAACCGCCGGGAGATCATGGGCGGCCAGAAAGCCCGGAAACCAGCTTGTAACCGCGTTGGGGTCGAGCGGCTGACCGTTCCAGCGAGTGAACAGCAGGTCGTTGTCCACTGTCTTGCCGTTCTCGATCTCCACCCGGCGCATCCACTCAGAGCCGACCTTGAACCGTTCGGCCTTTTGGTGCTGGCGGTACTCCCGCAGCAGCTGCACACACTCCGGGCCTATCTTGATGCACCGCCGGGAGCGTTTTGTCTTGGGTGCTGTGAATACCGTGCCGCGCCCGGCGATGTTCTGAACCGTCCTGTTGATGGAGATCACACTCGCGTCAAGGTCAATGTCTGACCAGCGCAGTGCGCATATCTCGCCCCGGCGGGCACCTGTGAGCAAGGCCAGCTGTGTGATAACGCTGTACTGTGCCGGCGCGTCTTGTAGGGCTTTCAACAGCTTTGCAACGTCCTCTTCCTGCAATGCTTCCACTTCGATTTCTGCCGCTTTGGGGGCTTCTGTGCGCCGACAGGGGTTTTCATCAATCAGCTGCCACTTGACTGCCTTTTCAAACACACTGGACAAGAAGCGGTGATAGTGCAGCTGCGTGTTGCCGCCCAGCTTACCACCCGCCCTGACCTTCTCTGCAAAGGCTTTGGACAGGGGCAGCCCGGCGGCATCGGCCACCTTCTCGGCGGTCTTATGGCTAACCGGCTTGCCGCTACACAGCCCCCGCATGGTTTCCTCGCCCACCCCGGCGGTTTCCCGGATCCTTGCCCGCTGGCCTTTCGGCAGCAGCTTCAGCAGCGCAGCCGTTGCCGTATAGGTGGAATCTTGACGCACTCCGTCCTCGGACAGGTTCGCATAGAACGCCATGAGGTGCGCCGGGCGTATCTGGTTGACCTTCATGTGACCCAAAGCCGCCGACACCCGCGGCACCAGCTTTCTGTACTCGGTGGCCGTCTTGGGCTTCAGCTGGCGGTCTGCGTACTCGGTGAACCAGCGCTCTATCAGGTCATCCAGCTTCATAGACGCATCCAGCGAAATGCCGCTGTGCACTTCCTGTTCAAAGGCATCTGCCTGCCGCTGCAACTCTTTTTCCAGCTTCTTCCCGGTCAAGCCCGGCGGGGGAGTGAAGGTGCGGTTTACCAGCACCTGACGGCCCTGCCGATCATAGCCGTTGGAGACCCGGATGCAGTAGGAGCAGGTACCGTCCTTCTTTGTGCGCTTTATGATTTTCGCCATCTGTCACCCCTCCTTTGTGGGTGAGCATTTTTGTTCTATTTGCTTCTTGCCGACAGTTTTATTCTACATCATTTTCTTTTTGCCATTGGTATTCCGGTATCTTAGCTAGTTCTTGCACACGTTCCGCCGCTAGATTCTGCGCTCTTGGGTTCATCTGTTCAAGTGCATTGCATATTTTTTCAACAGCCATTAAGTTAAGTGGACCATTATTGAGCATGTTCTCAATGCGCTTTACCTGTTGCTGCAAAGAATCGTCAATAAATGGATAGACACGCTCTAGGTCACAGGGTTTTACATCGTATTCTGTAGCCACCTCTTCGAGATGTTTTTTTATCCACTGATTTTCTTCATCTGCTCTCCAGATTCTTTTTGTCTTTCTCTCTGCATCGGATTCAATTATCTCAAGCCATTCACACGCAGCAGACAAACGCTCTTCATAAGTTCCTTCCTTTTTCAACCTTTCACTCCGAATATCTATTCCACCATCTTCAGCTGTCAAAGCATAAAACCAATTCCATCTCTCACCAAGAGCCTTTGCAATTTTTTGAACCGTTTCAACCTTAGGGATGACCTTTCCCGACTCGTATTTTCTGATTGCAGAATCAGCCATTCCACATTTTTCAGCAAGCTGTTTTTGCGTCATGTGAGAGTTGAGCCGCGCTTGTTTGATTTTTTCACCAGTGGTTTTATCACTAACTGCCATGAAATCACCTCAATCATACTATAACAGTTCTCGGTTTGAAAGTCCAGACCAAAAAGCATCTATTTCACCTGTTGACAGACCAAAACAAAGCTGTTATACTTTCTAGCAGACCACTATTGGTCTGAACCGAGGTGATAATTGTGAAGATTTCAAAAAACAAGCTTAATGTTGCCCTTGCTCGTAAGCAGTGGAATCAGCGCGACCTGCGCGATAACGCCGTTGTGTCCAGCCAGACAATCTTGAACATCAACAAGGGAAAGGAAATCATGCCCGCCACTGTGGGCAAGATCGCCGCCGCGCTGGGTGTGGACGTGACCGAAATTATTGAAGATGAGGGCTAACGCGCAGTGAACAAGATTCACCGTGTTAATGATTCAATTTCATCAATAATTTTTGATGTACAAAATCGGCAGCATTTATCCATAAATCAGGTGGGCATCCCTCTGTAAATCTATTGCAAAACAAGGTAATCCATTGCAAAGCATGACACTGGATATCACCAGATAATACTAGATGGATTTTGACGCAAAGGACTTCATTTCAACAATGGTTCATGGCATCAATTTTCAATCGAAATTTGTCGGTATTGCAAAGATTTTCGTTTTGTGCTTTACTGCTGACACATCACAAAAAGCAACGCTTTGAGTATACCAAGGAGGTGCATAAAATGGGCGATTCAATCCGTTATCCGATTATGAAATCGGTGAAGGATGCAGCCGAAATTTACGGCTTATCTCCGGCCTATATCCGCCGCCTTTGCCGAACTGGCAAAGTGCGTTTCGTCAATGCAGGTCACCGCTGGTTGGTCAACATGGATAGCCTTGCCCGATATTTTGAAGCAGGCGACCCCGGCCCGGCAGGGCTGGATGAAACCATTGGCGGTATCCGCCGGGTTTCTGGGAGGTGATATTCTTGAACACACCGAACCATAAAAAGAAACGAGTGTGAACCAATGCCGATTGAGAAAAGAGGAAGTTTCATCATGCTCCTAGAGCACGTTCATACAATGGATGAACTGACAGACGAAGAGTTTGGAAAGTTCGTCCGTGCTTACGCTAGTTACATTGAAACTGGCGTTGAACCAAATTTCTCTGATCGTTCTATGCGGATGATGTGGAAGACCATCAAGGCATTTGACGACAAGAACCGCGAAAAATACGCTGAAACATCAAGAAAGCGCAAAAAAGCAGGAGAGAAAGGTGCTGAAAAGCGTTGGAATAAAGATTCTGATGGAATGGCAAACGATAGCAAAAATAGCAAATGCCATTCCGAAGATGGCAAAAATGGCTTATATGAATATGAATATGGATATGATTATGATTCTACAGCTGTAGCTGTAGATAATGCTGCACCCGCTGCTCCTCGCACAGATTCAGGCCTTGCCGAGATCATGCAGCACTTTCAAGAGATTATAGGCGTTTTCCCACCGTCCGCACTAGACAAGCTGCAACGCTGGCGGAAAATTTACCCAGCGGAGATCATCCGAGCCGCGATTGATGAAGCCGCCGAGAGCGGGCATCGGTCGTGGAAGTATGTAGACGGGATCCTGAGAGGTTGGCAAGCGGATGGTGTCCGTACTCTTGGCGATGTAGAAGCCCGCCGTGCAGCCCGGAAGAAGTCCGAACAGCCGCAGGAAAGAAAGTTTGAGGTGTTGACATGAACATTCACAAGGTTTTACTGGGTGCAATCCTCATTAAACCAGAGCTTGCGCCCTATTCGCTGCCGGATTTGGAGATTGAACACTTCCCGGCAGACCTTCAGCCGGTGTTTGCCGCGCTGTCCGGCCTTTGGAATGCAAAGGGCCAGCTGGACGCGGTGGAAGCCTGTTCCCGATATCCAGAGCAGCGAACGGCCATTATGGAGTGCGTAGAGGAATGCGAGGGTGAGTATATCGCCATAACCCGCGACCGCGTGGAAGAATGGACGCAGCTTGTCCGGGAACGGGCGGCCTTGACCCAGTTCCAGAGTTTGGCCCTTCAGGCTGGCAGCAACCTGACCACCTTTGCAGACCTGCCCGACCTGTATAGCCAGATGGGCGAAGCCTTGACCCTTGACCGGGAAGAACAGGATTTCAAGCCAATCGGGGAACTGGTAGACACCTATATCCGAAAACTGGATGAAAAGCCGCGCTACCTTCCCAGCGGAATTTCTGTTTTGGACAAGCACCTACACCTTTCACCCGGCAATCTGTTCATCATCGGCGGGCGACCCAGTGCCGGCAAAACGGCCTTGTCCCTGCAAATAGCCTGTGAACAAGCCCGGCGGGGCTTCCGGGTGTGCTATTTCTCGCTGGAAACCGACCCGGACACCCTGACCTCCCGCATTATTGCGAACCGTCTGGCGGTTCCTCTGGCCGATGTGAAGGCAAAGACTGTGCCGCAGTCTGACCTTGACAGTCTTGCGGATCTGCACAAGCTGCCGCTGTTCATCCGGTCTGCATCCGGCAAGGGGGTCGGTTGGGTCAAGGCGCAGGCCCAGCGAATGAAGGCGCAAGTTGTTTTCATCGACTATTTGCAGCTTCTGGCCGCCAGCAAGGCAAAAGACCGCTATCAGCAAATCACGTCTATTTCCATCGGGTTGCACGAGTTTGCACAAACCACAGGAATCCTTGTGATAGCCCTTGCCCAGTTGAACCGCAACGCTGCACACGCATCCCCCAGCACCGCCGATCTGAAGGAATCTGGCCAGTTAGAACAGGACGCGGACGCTATTTTGCTCCTGTCTGGCGATGATGAGAAGTTTCAAGCCATCCTTGCCAAAAACAAAGAGGGCCGTGTTGGTGAAATCCCCTTGACCTTTGATAAAACCCGCCAGCGTTTTCTCACTGTCACCAGCGAACTTGAAGGGAGGTGAACGCATGAAACGCAACCCAAACCGCCCGCGCCGCCGGGAGCCGTACCACTATGATGCAACCGGCGCGCAGTACATCGCCTGTATCGAAGCAGCCTTGCAGCATGGCCAGAGCATCCCGCTGCACGTCTTGCAGGTAGTCTATCACATGCTGCTGCCTTATATGCACAGTTGACCAACTGACCACACCCCGGCGGTGTTGATTTTGAACGCGCCCAGTAAGGGTGCAGAAAGGACTTTCCATGATTATCAATCACACTTCCAACCCGAACCTATTCGCACTCGTCACCGACCGCAGCAGCAACCGTCCGCTGATGAAGAAGCTTTCCAAGCTGCTGGGCGCAATCAACCATCTGGACGGCATCGACCCGGAAACCCGCTCCAAGCTGTACGAGCGTGCCGTTGATGCTGTCTTTGCAGCCGAAGAGAACGCCTTTGACAAGGCGGCAGAGATGCAGGCAGCTATCACCACGGACGAGCTGATCACTCACGATGATTAAGTGACACCGACAAACAAAAAGGCCGCCATGCAAGCAGCGAACTCGCAAGGCAGCCTAGCGGGAGCGATTGACAGACCACATCCCGCAGCCATTCTATCACACCCAGCACCCCATCTCAAGCCCGGCGCCCCCCTCAAGGTACTGTGAACGGGTACCCTAGCCCTTAGCGGGCTCGCTGACCCCTGTTGTGGGCTAGTCTTATAGGAAAATTTTGACCGTTTCGTTACGCATCCTGCACCCGACCCTGTATCCTCTTTGCACCCGCTGATGAAACAAACAAAGGATATTTCAGGAGGTAAGACTATGGGCAATGATATTCACATTCATCTTGACGAAATCCCCCCGGAAGTAGCTGCCACTCTAGCGCGCGGCTGTCTACGGCTCTATTATCGGATCATCGCCATGCCAAACGGTCGAGAACTGCTGGACAATGAATGGGAAAAATATCAGCAGCGGAAAAACACTGAAGCCGCATCCCCATCCGCTGACAGCAGTTCCGAATAACTTACACCCTGCTGGCGGCCAACACTGTCGATGATGTGAGTCTGGCTCACTTCATCTTCATCAAGCCGTTCAGCCACCCTTGCAGGGGGCCTAGCATTCGCAATCAGTGCGCCGTGGTACCAACACAAGCGCGGCAAGCAGTGCTTTTGTACGCACAAAGCCTTGCAAGCAATGTCTTTGTCTATACAAAGCGGCCTTGTTGGGAAGCATCCCAAACCCTTTGACCGTGCAGCACCCGCCGGGCGCAACACTTCAGCTGCCACACCATCCCGGCGGCGTCACCGGCATGTTGTTCACTCGCGTACATCTTCGTGACACCACGAAAATGGTAACGCCAACAAAATCGCAGACAGCACAAAGCCCCCAGACCGTGACAGCGCACGTCTGAGGGCTTTTCTTGTTGCTTGTGGGTATTTTTCCTTGCCGTGGCTCTATCCACACTCTGACAGCCCCCGGCGGGCTATCAATCGCGGTAGAACTTGCCCAGTGCTTTCAGCAGGGGCAGAAAGTCGTTGCAGATCTGCGCGGCCACATCCTCGGCGGTCTTTTCATCGTAGACGTGAGAAGTGATGTTACGGGCCGTGATGATCTTGTTCCATTCGTCCGCGTCCTGAATGATACCAGCGGCAAAGGCTTCTTTCAGCACAGCGCGCGGGGTGGCAATGGGCGTTGTGCTGCCCTGATCTTCCAGATATTCCTTGATGGACTTCCATGCCAGTTCCACCGTGAACTCAAATCGCTGGATCAGGCCGTCACGGTAAAGGGCATCCGGCTGGCTCTTCTGGTAGATGGCTACCGCCTGTTCCAGCTGTGCCAGCGCGCTGATATAGTGTTCAATCTTCTGCAACATAGAGGTCTACACCGTCCTTCTTGATATTTTCGATAAACGCCGGGTTCATCCCGTCTGTGATATGCACGATGTCAAATTTCAGCAGCGTGGGCAAGTCCTCGCAGTCCATCCAGAAGTTTGCCCGGTTGCTCTCTGGCATCCCATACACGGCCAGATCCACGTCACTGTTATAGCGGTTGTCACCTCTGGCGCGGGAGCCGAACAGCACGAGCCGCCGGGCACCGTGCTGGCGGGCGAGTGCTGCCAGCTGCTTATACAGTTCTTCCATGTTCATTCCTCCCCGGCGGGTTCATCCAGCAGCTTCTTGACAAATTCCTCTGTGGAGCCTGTGAAGTGCTCACCGCTGCCTGTCTGAATCATCTCGTTCACTTCATCCATCGCCGCTTGCGTTTCAGCGTTCGGAATCTCATCGGGCACATATTCCAGCAGATCACCCGGCTGGCAGTCGAGCAAACGACATACCGTATCAATCGTTTTCCATGATGCAAGTTCACCATGCCGCAGCTGCTGCAAGGTAGCCTGTCCCATGAGTTTATCTGTACGAATTTTGTTGGTGCTGTATCCTGCTGCCTTGAGCGCAGGTAGAATCTCCATCCTATACCGAATCATTCTGATCCCTTCCTTTCTATGATTTATTTTACTTCATCTTTGCACTATTTACAAGTGCAAAAAGTGATAATTATAGCACTCAATTCTTGTGCATTTTATCAATAGACTGCACTTTGTTTGAGTGCTATAATGAAGACACAGCAAGGGAAGCACGACCGGAAGGCAAGGGGCGAAGTAAGAACCGGGAGCGCAGTAAGTCGTGAGCGCGTGCTAAGTCAGTAACCCACTTCCTGAAAGCTGTATAAAAGAAAATGGCCCGGCGACCGCTACCAACGAACCACCGAGCCAAACCCACCAAAGGGTCAAGCCCATTATACAGGAGCTGACCCTCAAAGTAAAGCGAGGACAGTATGAAAAAGTACAATCTCTCCGAGATCATGCATAAGGCATGGAAGCTGTACCGCAAGGGTGTGGGCAGCTTTGCCGAGGCCCTGCACCGGGCATGGAACAGCGCAAAGGCCGCCCCGGTCAACGCCCAGCGCATCGAGGAAGCGCAGCAGACCGCCGGGATCACCGAGCCTGTGAACACTTGGGCAGGCTGGAAAGCCGCCGGGTACATGGTGGAACACGGTGCAAAGGCTCTGTTTCAGGCGGTGCTCATCCACAGCAGCAGGGGTGACGGCCAGACCTACCGCGCATCGTTCTTCGGTGCATCGCAGGTGAAGCCGCTAGAAGCCCAGTAACACGCACAGAGGACCCCGGCGGGAAGATGGAAGCCCGCCGGGCATGATAGGAGGATATGACCATGAAGATGGAAAAGAAAATCAGCTTACACGCCTTTGAGGTTGAGTACATCGACCAGCGGGAAGCCAAGCCCCGCACTCTGCACCGAGAGAGCATCGTGCTGGACGGCGGCCGGATTAACACGCTTGACCACCTGAACCAGACCCCGCAGAGCTGGATCCGGCAGCAGTACGCCCAGCAGGGCTACACCGTGGCAGCCATTCACAAGGGCGACAGCCTGACCGCCAAGGTAGACACCGGGTTTCTGTGGAAGCTGGCCGCACTGGATGCAGCCGCAACAAAGGCCGGCAAAAGCGTAGCCAAGCTGTTGGAAGGAGGTGCAGTGGGATGTTGATTGGAACATTCAAGGGCAAATCCGTTCACTGCTTCCGCATCGGCGAGGAAGATTACTTTGTTCGACGAGGCCGCCGATTTGTTGCAGCGAAGGCAAAGCACGAGGATGGTTGTTATGTGCTGGTTCCAGTGGGCATGAGTTACCAACAAGCAGCAATGAAAGCCGCCCACCTGCGCACTGAACGGGAAAGAGGTGCAGCAGTATGACCGCGGCCCAGTGGCAAGAAGTCCTCTGCCGTGTCCGCAGCCTGTCAGCGGCCGACAAAGAACGCCTATTGACCTATCTCCACGCGCTGCACGATGCAGCACAGCATTCCTCGAACGCCGAGGGAACACCGAATACACTCAAGATACTGTAACAGCCCCGCCGGGCTATCAGCGGGCTTTCCAAGCCCTATCTTTACCCAGTCATCCGGGAAAATTCTGACCACTTTAATTGAATTTTGAAAGAGAGGAATACCATGCAGCACCATGATGACGCCCCTAGAATCCCCACCATCACCGCAGAAGAAGCCATGAAACTGTCATGGACATGGAGCACAGCGCAGACGCTAAAAGCCGTCAGCGATTTGTATCAGGCTCTTTTGAAGATTCCGCAGCCGGTTGATGATTGCGGTTCTCTGACGGTTATGTCCCAATTTGCAGCCCTCTGGAACGCTGGCAGGGTGCAGGGCATCCGGGAAGAACGTGCCCGGCGGAAGCGCAAGACCCTGACCGCCGAACAGTAACAGCAACGCCCTCTTGCGGCCCACAAACGGCCGCAGGGGGCATTTTTCATCGTTCTATGATGGATTCTCTGCGCCCACTGTGGTAAAATGGGTGCAGTCGAATTGATGAAAGGGGAAACCATGACACTCCAAGAAATCTCTCGCTACTTCCACCTGAATGAAACCATCGAAAAGAACCGTGAGGCTTTGAAGTTCCTGCGCCAGAGAGCTGAACCCGCTGCACCCTCGCTAAACGGTATGCCCCACGCATCCGGTGTGAAAGACAGCACCGGGCGACTGGCCGTTGAGATTGCCGACATGGATGCACGGATAACCTACCTTGAGGAACAGGCCGAGCAGGAGCGAGATAAAGCCATTGCCTTTTGCGATACGATTCAGGACGCGCGCCTGTATCTGATTTTCCGTCTACGCTTTGTTCGTTGTCTGACATGGACGGAGGTCGCTGACCTCATGGGGGACTACTACACCGATGCCGGCGTGTGCAAGATGGCCTACAACTATCTCGCCAAGACGGAGAAGGAGAAGCCAACTGCCCAGAGTGCATGACCTACGATAGAGCCGCAGCACCTACAGACAGCACGAAAGCCCGCCCGGCTACACACCGGACAGGCTTTTTCTTTGCCCCAAACAGGCGATGAACAGGCAAAAGCACCCGCCCCGCCGGGCATCCAGCACAAGGCACTCTGTAAGGCACACGAGAGGTAGTTTTTGGGGCAGCAAGGCACAAATGAGGCACTTTCCAGTCCTTTTGAATCCTATATAAAGCAAGAAATCCCACGATTTACACCGTATTTTCAACGGTCAATCGTGGGATTTTACTTGGTGCGATGGAAGGGACTCGAACCCCCGGCCTACTGATTCGTAGTCAGTCACTCTATCCAGCTGAGCTACCAACGCATACGTTCCGGTCGGAACATGATGTATTTTATCACTCAGGCGGGGTTTTGTCAACTGTTTTTTGAAAAAATCTTCTGTGGTTTCTCGTTTTTTCTTCGAGCGCTCCAAAAAAGTACGTTTTTTCGTTTATCCGTTCATCAGCCGTCGTTCTCAGCCAGACGCTCCGCAATGCGGACGCCGGTGGGGGTGGCGGCAAGGCCGCCTTGGCCGGTCTCGCGGAGGTCGGGGGAGAGCAGACTGCCCACGCGGCCCATGGCGTCGATGACCTCATCGCAGGGGATGGCGTAGTCCACGCCCGCCAGCGCCATATTGGCGCAGGCGACGGCGTTCACCGCGCCGACAACATTCCGCTTGACGCAGGGGACTTCCACCAGACCGGCCACGGGGTCGCAGACGAGGCCCAGCAGGTTGCCCAGCGCCATAGCGGCAGCCGCGGCACACTGCTCCGGCGTGCCGCCCTTCAGGTGGCAGAGGGCCGCAGCGGCCATGGCGCTGGCGGCACCCACCTCGGCCTGACAGCCGCCCTCCGCGCCCGCAAGGGTGGCGCGGGCTGCAATGACCTGACCAAACCCGGCGGCCACGTAGAGGGCCTCGCAGATGGCATCCTCATCCGCCTCGCCCACGCGGGCGAGGGGGAGCAACACCGCCGGGAGGACGCCGCAACTGCCCGCCGTGGGGGCGGCGACGATCCGCTTCATACAGGCATTGCACTCGGCGGTCTTCAGGGCCTCCGCCGTCACCTCGGCAAGGTAATCGCCGCCGTAGCTCCTGCCCGCTTTGTGGGCCTGTTCCACCTTGGCGGCGTCGCCGCCGGACAGGCCGCTCCGGCTGCGCTGAGCGGGGTCATACTCGCGGCTGGTGGCTTCCATGACGTGCCACAGATGCCGCATCATGTGGCGGCTCTGCTCCTCGGTCAGGCGGCTCTCGGCTAAGTCGCTGCGCAGCACTGCTTCGGCCAGCGAGATCTTTTGGGTGCGGGCTGCCGCCAGCATTTCTTCACAGGATAAAAAGGACATGGCTCATTCCTCCGCACTTTCTTCGGGTTCGTCAACGTTCAGGCAGGTCACCTTCAGGATGCCGGGCATCACAGCCAGCTGCTGCACCAGCGGGTGCGGGATGTGGGAATCGCATTCCAGCACCATGACGGCATAGCTTCCGGTGCCCGCGCGGAACACCTGCATGGAGGCGATGTTGATCCGCCGCATCGCCAGCGAAGCGGTCACCTCAGCGATGCAGCCGGGGGTATCCTCATTGTGAATGATCAGGGTGTTGCTGTCGCCGCCAAAGTCAGCGGGCACGCCGTCGATCTCGGTGACGCGGATGCGTCCGCCGCCCACCGACGCCGCCTTCATGGAAAGGACCCGGCCTGTCCGGCTTTTTAGGGTCAGGACGGCGGTATTCGGGTGGCCTGAGCGGAGCTCGACCGGGTGAATGCGGAACTTCATGCCCTGCTGTTGGGCCAGCGCAAAGCTATCCGGCAGACGGGGGTCGTCCGGGCGGAGGCCCAGCAGACCGGCCACCAAGGCGCGGTCGGTGCCGTGGCCTTTGCCGGTGGTGGCAAAGCTGCCGTACAAGCCGATGTCGGCCTCCACCGGGAGGTCCCCCAGAAGCTTCTGGGCCGTATATCCGATCTTGGCTGCACCCGCCGTGTGGCTGGAGGAGGGGCCGATCATCACCGGTCCCAGAACGTCAAACAAGCGCATACGATGCACATCCTTTCGTATTTCCCGCAAAAATCCTGCATTCCGGCCCGCCCGGACCGGCAAAATCCATCCTCTTCGCACTTTTTCTGCATTTTTATTATACCGCTTTTGCCCCACTTGTGCTATAATAACTTTACTAATGTTTGAATTCGCTCCTTTTGGGGCAACACGGAGGTTCGATTTCTATGAAACTGGTAAGCGTGGAAACTCCCGAAAAGAGTGTCTGCAAAATGACCTTCAGCGCAACGGCTGAAGAGTTGGAGACCGCATCCAACGCGGTGTACGAGCGCACCCGCGCTTCCTACACCATCAAAGGCTTTGCCAAGGGCGAGGCTGACCGCGCTCAGATCGAAGCCGACCGCGGCGAGCACACCTTCTGGTATGACGCCATCAACGACCTGATGGACAAGGACGTGCCCGCTCTGTACGACGCCGCCATGAAAGAACACGGCTTCAAGCCTGTGGACGAGCCCAGCTATGATCTGGTCAGCGTGAAGAAGGACGAGGGCTTTGTGGCCACTGCCACCACCGCCCTGCAGCCGGAGCTGACCTTGACCCAGACTACCGGCTTCAAGGTCGAGTGCGTCACCCCGGCCGTCACCGACAAGGAGATCGACGCTGTGCTGGAGCGCCGCCGCGCCGCTGCGGCCGAGCTGGTGCCCCACAAGGGTCCCGCCGTCAAAGGCAACATCGTCCACATGGACTACGAAGGTCTGCTGGACGGCAAAGCCTTCGCGGGCGGCTCCGCCAAGAACCAGACCCTGCAGCTGGGCAGCGGCCGGATGATCCCCGGTTTCGAGGACGGCATCCTCGGCCACAAGGGCGGCGAAGAGTTCGAGATCACGGTCAACTTCCCGGTGCATTATCACGTGAAGGATCTGGCCGGCAAGCCCGCGGTCTTCAAGATCAAGCTGCTGGACGTCTGCGTCCGCCAGCTGCCCGCCCTGAACAGCGACTTCGCCAAGAAGGTCGGCAAGGTGGACACCATGGAGGAGTTCCGGGAGCAGGTCCGCAAGCAGCTGTATGACGGCAAGCACTCCAGCGCCCTGAACCGCGCCAAGGATCAGATCTTGACCCAGCTGGCGGCCGCCGCCGAGGGCGAGCTGCCCAGCGTTCTGGTGGAGAGCACCTACCAGCATGAGATGGAGAACATCCAGCAGCAGCTTCAGATGCAGCGGCTGAGCCTCGACCGCTACCTGAGCCAGATCCACCAGACCCGCGAGAACTTCACGGCCAACGTCCACACCGCCGCCGAGAAGAACACCCGCGCCCGGATGGCTTTGCTGCAGATTGCGCAGAACGAAAACCTCGTTCCCACCGAAGAGGAGATCGACAAGAACCTGCAGGAGCGCGCTGACCGCACCAAGAAGACCCTCGAAGAGGTCAAGGCCAATGTGAACGTCCCCCTGATGCAGCGCAACGAAGCCATCCGCCGCGCCGCCGATTGGGTCATCGAGCATTCGACCATCGAGGAAAAGTAACTCATTTTTGAATTTTTTGCGAACCTCTTGACTTTTTCCAGAATTGCATATGCTAAAGGTGCAATAAGTTTGCAAAATTGCATACGACACACGCAAAAAAGACGACGCTTCCGAAGAGGCGTCGTCTTTTTCCGTTTCGGGTTATTTTGTCAGGAAGTTGAAGCCCATGACCACGATGCCGAGCACAACGAGAACGATGCCGGTAGCACGATTCAGGGTCTTGGGGTCGGCCTTATTGGCAAACACCGCTGCGATACGGGCCCAGAGAAGGGTGAACAGCACACAGAGGGCCAGCACGAACAGGTTCGGCATCCCGCCGATGGCGAAGTGAGAGACTGCGCCGGTCAGGGCCGTGAAGGCCATGATGAAAACGCTGGTGCCGACGGCGGTCTTCAGCTCGTAGCCCAGCACGCTGGTCAGGATGAGGAGCATCATCATGCCGCCGCCCGCGCCGACAAAGCCGCAGATCAGGCCGATAATCACGCCGCAGACAATGGACTGGACGGCACGCTTTTTCGCGGAGACGCCCTGCATGGTCTCCTTGGTGGTCATGACCGGGCGGACGATGAACTTGATGCCCAGCAGGAAGGTCATGAAGACCGAGAAGCTGCCCATGGTGGCCGAGGGGAGCAGACTGGCGATGTAGCTGCCCACCACCGTGAACAGCAGCACGCTTGCCATCATGATGAGGCCGTTCTTGACGTCCAGATTCTTGTTTTTATGGTAGGTGTAGGCAGATACTGCGCTGGCCAGCACGTCCGACGAAAGGGCGATGCCGACGGCCATATACGGGTCCATACCGAGGAAGGTGATGAGCATCGGGCTGATGACAGCAGCGGCGCTCATCCCCGCAAAGCCGGTACCAAGGCCCGCGCCCATCCCGGCAAAAAAGGTCACAACGATCGTAAACAACACATTCATTTTATAGATTTCCCTCCAGAATCGCATCCAGATTTTCGCCCATCCGCGCGATGGTATCGTAGAATGCCCGAAGCTGGGCCGGGTCGATGCCCTGCATCAGCCGTACAAAAAATGCTTCCTGCAGCGCTTGGCCGCGCTGGATGATGGGCTGCGCCATTTCGGTGCAGTGTAGCTCGGTCTTGCGGCGGTCGCCGGGGACCGGGCGGCGCTCCAGAAGCCCCTCCTGCACCAGCTTGTCCACGTTCACCGAGACAAGGTTCGCCTTGATGCGGCGGACGTCCACGATGTCGCTGGCCGTTTTGTAGGCCGGGTTGTTGGCCAGAAACAGCAGGATATCGAAGGCCGTCTGGGGCAGCCCCAGTTCCTGACACAGCGGCTTGCAGACGGTGCTGTAGGCGAGGGCGGTCTTATTCGCAAACTCCATGCTGGGGTTCATCTCACGCATCCTTATCACTCCATCTTTGAATTATTCATTTTTGAAGTATTTTAGCACAGACCGTCCCGTTTGTCAAGCGTTCACCAGCAAAAACGCTCCTCTCCGCGCCGATTTCTGCGCAGAGAGGAGCGTTTGCTTTTCAAATCAGAGCTTCGTTCAGAGGACCACCCGTGCGATGAGCCGCACGATCAGGGCCGCAACCCACGCCACAACACACTGATTCAGCACCATGACGGCCGCCCAGCGTCTGCCCAGTTCCCGTTTGACGGAAGCCACCGCCGCAATGCAGGGGGTGTACAGCAAGCAGAACACCAGCAGGGGAGCCGCTGCCGCCGGGGAAAGCGCTGCCCCCAGCGCAGCCGAGGAACCATACAGAATGGTCAGGGTCGAAACCACACTCTCCTTGGCCATGAAGCCGGTGATCAGCGCCGTGGACACCCGCCAGTCCGCGAAGCCCAGCGGCGCGAAGAGGGGCGCGATGCAGCTTGCCACCAGCGCCAAAATGCTCTCCTGCGGGTCCGCCGTCAAGCTGAGCTGCGGATCGAAGTTCTGCAAGAACCAGATGACGATGGTCGCGATAAAGATCACCGTGAAGGCACGCTCCAAGAAATCCCGCGCCTTTTCCCAGAGCAGCTGGCAGACATTCTTCAGGCCGGGGAGGCGGTAGTTGGGCAGCTCCATCACAAAGGGCACAGCCTCGCCCCGGAAGAGGGTCCCCTTGAGCGCAAACGCCGCGAGGATGCCTACGATGATGCCGAGGAAGTACAGCCCCACCATGACCAGCGCCGCGTGGTCCGGGAAGAAGGTAACGGCAAACAAGCTATAGATGGGGAGCTTGGCCGAGCAGCTCATGAACGGGGTGAGCAGGATGGTCATCTTGCGGTCGCGCTCCGAGGGCAGGGTGCGGCTGGCCATGACGCCCGGAACCGTGCAGCCAAAGCCAATGAGCATCGGCACGATGCTGCGGCCCGAAAGGCCGATGCGCCGGAGCAGTTTGTCCATTACGAAGGCCACACGGGCCATGTAGCCGGTATCTTCCAGCAGAGAAAGGAAGAAGAAGAGGGTCACGATGATGGGTAAAAAGCTCAGCACGCTGCCCACACCGGTGAAGATGCCGTCGATGACCAACGAGTGCACGACCTCGTTGACGTTCCAATACGTCAGAGCGTCGTCCACAAGGACAGTCAGTCGATCGATGCCGACCTCCAGCAAGCCCTGCAGCCCCGCGCCGATGACCCCGAAGGTAAGGTAAAACACCAGCGCCATGATCCCCACGAATGCCGGGATGGCCGTATATTTTCCGGTCAGGAACTGGTCGATCCGGCTGCTGCGGAGCTGCTCCTTGCTCTGGTGAGGCTTCACGACGGTCTGATCGACCAGCTGGTGAATGAAGTGGAACCGCATATCCGCGATGGCGGCGGCACGATCCAGCCCGCGCTCCTGCTCCATCTGCACGATGATGTGTTCGATCATTTCTTTTTCGTTCTGGTCGAGCTTCAGCGCCTGCTCAATGCGGGCATCGCCCTCCACCAGCTTGGTGGCTGCGAACCGCACCGGGATCCCCGCCGCTTTGGCATGATCCTCGATCAGGTGGATGATGCCATGGATGCAGCGATGCACCGCGCCGCCGTGATCTTCTTCGCCGCAGAAATCCATCCGGCCCGGCCGCTCCTGATATTTTGCCACATGGATGGCATGATCCACCAGCTCATCGACGCCCTCATTTTTGGCGGCGGAAATGGGAACCACCGGGATGCCCAGCATGGCTTCCATCTGGTTGATGCGGATGGTGCCGCCGTTGCCGCGCACCTCATCCATCATGTTCAGAGCCAGCACCATGGGGGTCTCCAGTTCCATCAGCTGCATGGTCAGGTACAGGTTGCGCTCGATGTTCGTGGCGTCCACGATATTGATGATGCCAGTCGGCTTTTCCCCGATGATAAACTGGCGGGTCACGATCTCCTCATTGGAGTAAGGGGACATGGAGTAAATGCCGGGCAGATCGGTGACTTCGGTCTCCGGGTGCTCCTTGATGGCGCCGCTCTTCCGGTCCACCGTCACGCCGGGGAAATTGCCCACATGCTGATTGGAGCCGGTGAGCTGGTTGAACAGGGTGGTCTTGCCGCAGTTCTGGTTGCCCGCCAGTGCAAAGGTCAGGGTCGTGCCCTCCGGCACCGGGTGTTCCCCTTTCTTGGTGTGGTAGCGCCCGCCCTCGCCGAGACCCGGATGCTCCACCATTTTGCTTTCCCGCCGGGCATGGGCGGCGGCCGGGGCACTCGCCGCCGGGGTGACTGCGATCCGGGCCGCATCGTCCAGACGCAGCGTCAGCTCGTACCCATGGATCTGCAATTCCATCGGGTCACCCATGGGCGCAAATTTCACCAGCGTGACCCGCTCGCCGGGGATCAGCCCCATATCCAGAAAATGCTGCCGCAGGGCACCCTCCCCGCCAACCGTATCGATCACGGCACTTTCGCCGATCTTCAGCTCTTTTAATGTCATGGCAGTCTGCCTTTCCATTTCGACAAATTGTTAGCCTATAGAAACAGTTTTAATATATGCTAACTGCTCGGCGTTGTCAAGGCAGGAAACGAAAAAAAGCCCGCCTCATCCGCGCGGAGCGGACGAAGCGAGCCTTGCGTTTTGTTTGGTTTTTTACTTCACAGTGTGGTAGCCGTCGGGGTTCTTCTGCTGCCAATTCCAGCTATCGGCGCACATCTCCTCGATGCCGTACTCAGCCACCCAGCCCAGCTCCTTCTTGGCCTTGGTGGGGTCGGCGTAGCACTCGGCGATATCGCCGGGGCGGCGCGGGTCGATGACATAGGGGAGCTTCTTGCCGCAGGCCTTTTCGAAGGCGTGGATGACATCCAGCACGCTGTAGCCGTGGCCGGTGCCGAGGTTGCAGATGAAGAGGCCGCACTTGGTCTCCAGCTTCTTGATGGCGCAGACATGGCCGCGGGCCAGATCGACGACGTGGATGTAGTCACGCACGCCGGTGCCGTCCGGGGTGGGGTAGTCATTGCCGAAGACATGGACCTTTTCCAGCTTGCCGATGGCGACCTTGGCGATGTAGGGCATCAGGTTGTTGGGGATGCCGTTGGGGTCCTCGCCGATGAGGCCGGACTTGTGGGCACCGATGGGGTTGAAGTAGCGCAGCAGGGCGACGTTCAGCTCCGGGTCCGCCTTGCAGACATCCTCCAGAATGCGCTCGGTGAAGGCCTTGGTGGTGCCGTAGGGGTTGGTGGTCTTGCCCACGGGGAAGTCCTCGGTGATGGGCACGGAGGCCGGGTCGCCGTAGACGGTGGCCGAGGAGCTGAACACGAAGTTGTGGCAGTTGTGGCGGCGCATCACATCCAGAATGACGAGGGTGCAGTTCAGGTTATTGTAATAGTACTCGATGGGCTTGGAGACGCTCTCGCCCACAGCCTTATAGGCAGCGAACTGGATGACGGCGTCGATGTCCGGGCACTCGGTGAAGATCTTCTCCACGTCCTCATGCTTGGTCATGTCCGCGTTGTAGAAGCGGAAGTCCTTGCCGGTGATCTGCTTGACACGGTCAAGCACCACCGGAGAAGCATTGTAATAGTTATCTGCCACCACGACATCGTAGCCTGCATTCAGCAGCTCGATGCAGGTGTGGCTGCCAATATAACCGGCACCGCCGGAAACCAGAATTGCCATAGCAAAGTACCTCGCTTATCACCAAAATACCGATGCGGGCGTGCCCCGCGCTCTGCCTAAAGAATACCGCGTTTTGGATGCAGAATCAAGTATCTGGAATTTTATTAAGATGGATTTTTGTTGCTTTTCGAAATTCAACTTTTTGATTTAAGAAGATTTTTCTCCGATTCTACATGGAGAGAAGCGGCCCTTTGTGCAAATGGGAGAAAAGGGAAAGGGAGCCGCAGCGGCAGCTCCCTCAAAGCTCATAATTTCCCGCACTGCTTGCCCGTGAAGAAGCGCAGGGTGGTGTTGGCGCGGAAGACCTTGCCGGCCCGCAGCACCGTGGAGGGGAACTCCGGGTGGGAAGGGCTGCAGGGGAAGTGCTGAGTCTCCAACGCAAAGCCGCCATATTTCTGCATCGGGACGCCGCCCTTGCCGGGAGAGGGGCAATCCTGCAAAAAGTTGGCAGTGTAGAGCTGGACGCCGGGCTGGGTGGTGTAGACCTTCATGCTGATGCCGGTCTTATCGCTGGACGCCCACGCGCAGAGGCTCTGGCTGGCACCGCGGCCCCGGTCGATGACGAAGCAGTGGTCATAGCCGCCGCCCACCATGGTGGTCTGGGCAAAGCCGGTGTCGATGTCCCGCCCGATGACCTTGCCCGCCCGGAAATCCATCGGCGTGTTGTCCACGGGCAGGATGTTGCCGGTGGGGCAGGTCTCATTGTTGCCCTCCAGATAGCGGGAAGCGTAGATTCGCAGCTTCTGGTTCAGCACATCGCCGCCGCCGTCGAGGTTGAAGTAGGTGTGATTCGTCAGGTTCAGGATGGTGTCGGCGTCGGAGGAGACGCGGTAATCCATCCGCAGGGCGTTGTCCTCGGTGAGGATGTAGCGCACCGAGATCTTCAGATTTCCGGGGAAACCATCCTCGCCCGCCGGGCTCTCGGTCTCCAGCAGCAGGGTATCGCCGAAGGCCTTGACGTCGTAAATCTTGCGAGGGAAGGTGCCGTGCAAGTGGTTTTTGCCGTTGTTCGGTTCCAGCTGGTACTTTTTGCCGCCCACGCTGAACTCGGCGTTCTCGATGCGGTTGGCGTACCGCCCCACAAATGCGCCGCAGCAGGTACTGCTGGAGGAATTGAAGTCATTTTCATAGTCGGCAAAGGTGTCGTGGCCCACCACGACATCCACCGGCCCATGTTTTGTGGGAACAAAGATGTTTTTGATCACGCAGCCGTAATTCAGCACACTGACCGCCAGCCCGCCGGGGTTCGACATGATGTACTCGTTGACCTTTTCGCCATTCTTGGTCACGCCAAAGGGCTTGGAGCGAAACTGTGCCATAGGGCTTCGCCTCCTTTTTCGAAATGATTGGATACCACACTCTCGGTTATATCCTTTATAATTATGATTATATCACAGTTTACGTCTCCTGTGTGGACATCTTTTTAGATTTATCAGCCAATATTTCGAGATATTTTTTGGGCATTTTGCAACGTAAAAACACGCCTTGCTTGCGCAGGGCAGTTTTTTCTCTGTACAACCTCTCCGTCATTGCTCCGCAATGCCACCTCCCCTAGTAGGGGAGGCTCTGGCGTATAGGTAGAGTTTCCGGTTTTGCCAAGGGCTCCCCTTATTAGGGGAGCTGGCGAGCGTCAGCGAGACTGAGAGGTTGAAACAAAAAACCGCCCACTTCCAAAGTGGACGGCTTTGTCGTCTGAGAATTATGCTTCCGGCTGTGCGTGGGACTGGGCGATATACTCGGCGGCATCGTCGGGGATATCGTCGAGGTCATCGCTGCCCACGTCGATGTTCAGCGGCGGCTTCTTGAACAGCAGATCATACAGCAGCGGCACGACATACAGCGTCATGATGGTCGCATAGGTCAGGCCGCAGATGATGACGATGGCCATGCCGCTCATGAGCTGGCTGGCCATATCGTTGCTGAAGACGAGCTGCAGCATGGCCAGAACGGTGGTCAGGGTGGTCATCAGGATGGGGCGCATACGGGTCTTGCCGGTGGCGATGAGGGCCGCGCGGCGCTCCATGCCGCCCATTCGGAGCTGGTTGGTGTAGTCCACGAAGACGATGCCGTTGTTGACGACGGTGCCCATCAGGACGATGAAGCCCATCAGGGAGATCATGGTCAGCTGCTGGCCGGTGAGGAGCAGACCCAGCAGACCGCCGGTGAAGGCCAGCGGCACGGTGAACAGGACGATGAATGGGGAGAGCAGACTCTGGAACTGGGCCACCATGACGAGGTAGACGAAGGGCAGAGCCAGCCCCATCCACTGCACCATCTCCTTGACCATGTAGTTGACGCTGTCGGACTCGCCGCCCATGGAGAAGGAGCAGCCCTCCGGCATCTCGTCGGAGAGGGCGAAGGCATCCAGCTTCTTTTCCAGCTCACGGGCCTGAACCGTGGTGTTGTAGCCGTCCAGCGTGTCGGCCGTAACGGTGACGTACCGGGTCTGGTTCTGGCTGGTGATGGAGTTGGGTGCGCTGCCGGTGACCCACGTTGCGATGTCGCTCAGTTTACAGGTGCCGGTGGTGGTGGTGCCGTCGGCGGACATGACAGAGGTCTCAAAGGTGATATCCATCATGTTTTCCTTGGTCACGGGATCGAGGTCGTCGCTGATCTCCACGCTCATGGTTCTGCCGTCCACAGAGACCGGGGTCTGCGCCGTGGTGGTGGTGGTCAGCTTGGCGGCGATCTGCTGGTAGACCTGCGCAACGGTCAGGCCGTAGGAGCGGACCTTGTCGCGGTCGATCTGCAGATTGATAGTGGCATCGCCGCTGCCCAGACCGTTGGTGGCGTTGGCAAAGCCCTCGGTGTCGTTGACGATCTCCACGACCTTCTCGGAGAGCTGGGTCATGGTATCGGGATCCGCACCGTAGATCTTGACGCTCAGGCCGCTGGCCAGCTGGCTGGTCAGCTCCTGCATCCCGCTGATCTCGACGGTGGCGGTGCAGTCCTCAATGCCGGAGAGGGCATCTTCCAGCGCCTGACGGGCCGTCTCGATCTGGGTGGAGGAGAGGGACTCGTTCAGCATGACATTGACCTGATAGGTGCCGTAGCTGTTGGCGGCGTTCAGCAGGTCGGTGATGGCGCTGGGCAGACCCAACTGGCCCACATCCATGCCGGCCACACGGGTGTCGGTGGTGATACCCACTTCCTCCACGTTGTCCACGTTCAGCATGGCGTCGATGGCCTTTTCGGCAATGGCGTAGGAGTCCTCCTTGCTGAGGTCCTTGGTGGTTTTCAGGGTGACGATGGCCTCATTGCTGGTGATGGTGGGCAGCAGCTCCACACCCATGGAGACGACCCGCCAGCCGCAGAAGACCAGCAAAGCCACTGCTGCCACCAGCGGCAGAGCGCGGTGCTGAAAACACCACTCCAAGCTCTTGGCGTACTTGTTCTGGATCTTGTCGAACCACTTGAGCTGCTTCGGCTCCGCCTTTTTCAGAACGGTGGAGGCAGCCGCCGGGACAACGGTGACGGCCACGAGGAGAGAGGCCATCAGGCAGTAGCCGATGCACAGGGACATGGGCTGCATCAGGCTCTTGACGAGGCTGGACGAGAAGACGACCGGCAGGAAGACGCAGACCGAAGTGAGGGTGGATGCCACGATGGACATGCCCACCTGCTTTGTGCCCTGCACGGCTGCGCGTGGGGCGGGCACGCCGCGGCTGCGCAGACGGTAGATGTTTTCAATGACGACGATGGAGTTATCCACCAGCATACCGATGCCCAGCGACAGGCCGGCCAGCGTCATAACGTTCAGGTCCATGCCGGTGAAGTACATCAGCACCACAGCGAACAGGACCGACAGCGGGATGCTGAAGCCGACCACGAGGGTGGGCTTGATGTCCCGCAGGAAGAGAGCCAGCACGATAATGGCCAATACTGCGCCGATGATCATGCTGCTGAGGATGCTCTTGACGATGATGGTGATATAGTTGCCTTGGTTGGACAGGACGACTACATGGAGGCCGTCGTACTGAGCTTCCAGCTCTTTGAACGCGGACAGGCAGTTGTCCGAGACGGTGCTGGCGCTGGAGCTGGAGCCTTTGTAGATTTTCAGCACGGCCGCGCGCTCGCCGTTCAGGCGGGTGAAGCTGGCCTCGGCGTTATCGATGACCTCCACATCGGCCACGTCCGACAGGCGGACATCGCCGAAGCCGTCCACATGGAGCAGCAGGGCACCGGAGATATCGTCGATGCTGTCGTACTCCTCGCCGACCTTCAGCAGCCACGATTTGCCGCTGGAATCCTTGACGTAACCGGCGGGCATCGAGAAGTTCTGGGCGTAGATGAGCTGCGCCAGCGTGTCGATGTCCAGCATCTTGGAGACGTCGGAGCTGGCCATGGCCTTCTCCTTGGCGTCCTCATAGGTCTGCTTAGCGGTTTCGAGCTGCTTTTCGTACTCGTTCAGCGTCTCGCGGGCCTCGGTGAACTTCATATAGGCTTCCAGCTGCTGCTGGGAATAGGTGCCCAAGGCGTCCGAGAAGGTGCTCATCAGGCCGGGGACATCGTCCATAGCCTTAATGACGTCGTTCAGGGTGTTGTAAACGGTGCTCAGGCTCTGCTGCACCTGCAGATCATCGACCAGATCGGTGGCGGTGCTGCCCTCGGTGCCGGTCTCGGTGTTCAGGCGCTCCTGCAATTGCTGCAAGGCGGTGGTCAGCTTATCGGTGATCTCGCGCAGCTCGGCCACGATCTCGATCAGGGAGTCGATGTCCTTCATGCCCGTCTCGTTGAACTTGTCCATGACGCGCTGCAAGCCGTCCCGGACGTCGATCAGGGCCTGTTGGATCTCCGGCTCCTGCACCACGGCGATGAGCTGGTTGACGCTGTCCAGCAGGGCCTGTGCCTGTTTGCGGACGGTCTCCACCGCATTGCCGACCTCGCCGCTGTACTGCTGCATCACGGTGTTGGAAACGGTCTTATTGAAGTTCTTGAACTGGCGGTTGTACTCCGCACGGCCGGCTTCGATCTGGGCCTCAGCGGCGTCGAGCTGAGCCCGCGCATCGGCCAGTTGGGCGTCGATGACTTCCAGCAGCCGTTCGTTGATGGCGTCCACCTTCTCCTGACTGAGCTGGACCTGCACCATCTTCTCGATCAGGCCGTTGGCGGACACGCTGGACACGCCGCCCTTGCGCTCCACATAAGGCACGAGGGTATCGCTGACGAAATCCGACAGGTCGTACACATCGCTGCCCTCGCGGCTGACGGCCACGGTCATAAAGGCGTTCATGTTCAGGCTGTATTCAATGATCGAAGGCGACAGACAGCTGCTGGGCAGACTGGAGGTGGTCTGGTCCACCTTGTTGGACACCTTGACCAAGGCGCTGTTCATATCCGTACCCTCAGCGAAGTGCATCAGCAGAAGGCTGTAGTTCTCCGCAGAGGTGGCCGTGATGGATTCCACACCCGCCACGGTGCCCAGCGCGTTTTCCATGACGTCAGAGACTTCGCTCTCCACGCGCTCCGGGCTCGCACCGGGATACACCGTGACCACCATCAGGTACGGCGTGTTCACGTCCGGTAAGAGGTTGGTCTGCATGTTGCTGATGGACACGAAGCCCAGCATCAGCACCATGATGACAGCCACCAGAACCGTGAACGGTTTTTTGACACTGAATTTTCCCATTATATCCTACCATTTCCTTACTTTTTGCCGTGCGCTCCACGGCAAGCGCCCTCAAAAGGGCGAGTCTTCCATGATTCCTATTATACACGAGGTCAGAGGGGTTGCAAGAGCGCCGGGTGAATCTTTTGCAAAATTTAGTCAGTTTTCACCGGAGATACGGTTCAGGGCCGAAGATTGTTGCAATTCCGTGGAAATATTTTCGGGATTATGTTATACTATTTGATAGAATGGATTTATAGGCTCAAATTTTTGAGTGTTTATCGGAATAGTACGAGGAAAACTATGAAAAAAGTGATCTCTGTCCGTTTCAAGGAAAACGGAAAAAGCTATTACTTCGACCCCGCCGGGGCCGAGATCAAAACCGGCGATCACGTCATCGTCGAGACTGCCCGCGGCATCGAGTGCGGCGAGGTGGTGCAGGGCGTCAAGGAAGTGACGGATGCCGCCGTGCCCAAGGCCCTCAAGCCCATCACCCGGATAGCCGACAGCGTGGATGTGCGCCGGATGCGCCAGAACCGCGAGGATGAAAAGCGGGCTTACCACACCTGTCAGGAGTGCATCGCCCGGCATGGGCTGGAAATGAAGCTGGTGGAGGCCGAATATACCCTCGACCGCTCCAAGATCATGTTCTACTTCACCGCCGACGGCCGCGTGGACTTCCGCGAGCTGGTCAAGGATCTGGCCGGCATCTTCCACACCCGCATCGAGCTGCGCCAGATCGGCGTGCGCGACGAGAGCAAGATGATCGGCGGCCTCGGCATCTGCGGCCAGCCTTTCTGCTGCTCCCGCTTTTTGAAGGACTTCCAGCCCGTTTCCATCAAGATGGCCAAGGAGCAGGGCCTCTCCCTGAACCCCACCAAGATCAGCGGCGCGTGTGGCCGCCTGATGTGCTGCCTCGCCTATGAGGAGAGCGCCTACGAGTACCTCAACAGCATCATGCCCATGGTGGGCAGCACCGTCCGCACCCCGGACGGTCTCGGCACCGTGCTGGAAGTGAACCCCGTTTCCGGCTACCTGCGGGTGCGCTGCGGCTCCGAAGCCCTGACCCCCCGGTACTACAAGGTCGGCGTGTGCGAGTATGTCAGCGGCGGCAAACGCGCCCCCCGCCGCCCCGACCCGGACGACGACTATTCCGGCGTGCGCAACCCTGCCCCTGTGGTGGCTGCAGCGGACGCCGACGGTAACCCCGCCGGCTGTGGAAACTGCCCCAAAAAGGCAAAATAATTCCCAGAAAAATGGTGGGAAATCACAGTGGTTAGTATTGCAAAACTAACCGTTCTTCGTGATTTTCGCTAAAAATCTCCCTCAATTTTCCCGTAAAGTTAGCCGTTGCTTTTGTGCAACCCAACAAAAAATAAAAAAAGCCCTTTTCGGCGGTACGGTTAGTCTTGCCTTTTCATTTTTGGTTTGTTAGAATGCAGACAAGGATGAATTCCGGAGCAGCTTGCTGGCACCGTGCGAGGGCAGGCTTCTCCTAAACATTGGCACGGGAAATAAAGGAGAGTTTTATTATGGCACACAAGGTTTCTGACGCATGTGTTGGCTGCGGCGCTTGCGAGGGCGCTTGCCCCGTTGGTGCTGTCACCGTTGAGAACGGTGTTGCAGTTGTGAACGCAGACGCTTGCATCGATTGCGGCGCTTGCGAGGGCGCTTGCCCCACCGGTGCTATCACCGCTGAATAATTTCACGGCGATATCCGTAAAAACGCATCAAAAGCAGCAGACCTGTTCAAAGCGGGTCTGCTGCTTTTTGTTTGCGGGCGGTTTTCCGCCCTGCACAATTTTTCCGGAGATTCCGGCCCGATATTTTGGTAAAGGATTCACGGCACAGATATGGAACATTCCACCGAGATTTTGTATAATAAAACAGAAGTCTTTTGTTCGGCGGCACACCGCTTCGGGTCGGACGCGCTGCTGCTGGCCCGGTTCACGGAGCCAAAGCGCAGCCAGAAAGCCGTGGACCTGTGTTCCGGCTGCGGCATCGTCAGCTTGGAATGGCACGACCGGGGCCACCGGGGCGAATGTGCCGCCGTAGAGCTCCAGCCGGAGGCAAGCAGCCTCCTGCGCGAGGCACTGGCCGCACAAAGCATCGACCACATCACCCCCGTCTGCGCCGACCTGCGCACCTACCGGGCGGGGGAGGGCAGCTTCGATGTCTGCGCCTGCAACCCGCCCTACTTTACTGCCGGGTTCCAGAGCAGTGACCCTGCCCGCGCCACAGCGCGGCACGAGACCGACTGCACGCTGGAGGATGTCTGCCGCTGCGGCTTCCGGCTGCTCAAGGACGGCGGGCGGCTGGCGCTCTGCCACCGGCCCGAACGGCTGGCCGAGGTGCTGGCCGTGCTGCGGGCCAACCGCTTGGAGCCCAAGCGCCTCGCCTTTGTGAAGAACAAGCCCGACGCGGCCCCGTGGCTCTTTTTGGTGGAGGCGCAGAAAAACCGCAAGACCGGGCTGCGCATCCAACCGGATGTGCTCATCTCGGCGGGGGCGGCCCTGTACGGGAACAACTGAAATTAGGAGGTCTGTATGGCTGGTACGTTATATATCGTCGCAACGCCCATCGGCAACTTGGACGACATGCCGCCGCGGGTGGCGGCGACCTTTGGTGCGGCGGACTTCATCGCCGCCGAGGACACCCGCGTGACCATGAAGCTGCTGAACTTCCTCGGCCTGAAAAAGCCGATGGTCAGCTACTATGAGCACGCTTTGCAAAAAGGCGAAGGCATCCTGCGCCGCATCGAGGCGGGGGAGAACTGCGCCCTTTGCTCAGACGCCGGAATGCCCTGCGTCTCCGACCCCGGCGAGGTCATCGTCCGGGATGCGCTGGCCCGCGGCATCAAGGTCGTGCCGGTGCCCGCCGCCTCGGCCTGTGTCACGGCGCTGGCGGTTTCGGGGCAGGACACCTCCCGCTGGGTGTTCGAGGGCTTCCTGCCCGTGAACAAAAAGCAGAAGCGGGAGCGCTTGGCCGAATTGCAGGGCGAGAAGCGGACGGTCATTTTCTACGAAGCGCCGCACAAACTGCGCACCACGCTGGACGATCTGGTGACGGCCTTCGGCACTGAGCGGAGCATCACCCTCTGCCGCGAGCTGACCAAGCTCCACGAGGAGATCTGGAAGACCACCCTCGGCGAGGCACAGACCCACTACGCCGAAAATGAGCCCCGCGGCGAGTATGTGCTGGTCATGGCCGGGGCACCCGCCGCCGAGACCGAAGAGAGCCTGACGCTGGAACAGGCCGCCCAGCGCGCCTTAGACCTGACAAGCGAGGGTTACGGCCCCACCGCCGCCGCCAAAGCCGCCGCGCAGGGGACCCCGTATTCCAAGAGCGAGGTCTACAAGCAGATGCTGGCCATGCAGAATAACTAAATTTTAGGAGGACGTTGTCCCGTGACGAAACTTTTGATCTTGAGTGACAGCCACAACAGCACTGGAGCTGTCGAGCGCATTCTTCATGCGGAAAGCGACGCGACCGCCGTGATCTTTCTCGGCGACGGTCTGCGCGATCTGGAAGAGGCCCTGACGTTCTACCCGAAAATGAAGGTCTATGCGGTGGCCGGGAACTGCGATTTTGGCGCACTGGAGCCGCTGGACGGTCTGGCCGCCTTCGATCAGGTCGTCGTCTTCTATACTCACGGCCATATGTATGGCGTAAAATACGATTTGGATACGCTCACCGATGCCGCCACCGCCCGCGGGGCCGAGGTGGCCCTGTTCGGCCACACCCATATCCCGGTGGCCGAGCAGCGCGGCAAGGTGTTTTTGTTCAACCCCGGCTCCTGCGGCCGGTGTTATACCGGCCCCAACACCTACGGTGTGCTGACGCTGGACCAAGGGAAGATCATCTCCCACGAACACAAAGAGGTACCACATTCATGAGCATCAATGAGGTGCGTTATCTGTCCGAATGCGGCAGCACCAACGCCTATGTGAAAGAGCATTTCGAGGAGTTCGGCCCGGTGGGCGCGGTCTACACCACCAACCAGACCGCCGGCCGGGGGCGGCTGGGCCGCAGCTGGGTCAACGCGGAGGGCAAGGCGCTGTACTACACCGTCGCCATCCGGGAGCCGCTGGCGCAGCCCGCCACCCTGCCGCTACTGGCAAGCCTTGCCGTGCGCAACCAGCTCAAGCTGCGCTACGGCGTGGACTGCCAGATCAAGTGGCCCAACGACCTTTTGCTGAACGGTAAGAAGATCGTCGGCATCCTATGCGAATCCGTCTCCTACGGCTACGAGCAGCAGGGCCGGGGCATTCTGTGCGGCATCGGCATCAATCTGGCCCAGCCCCAGAGCTATTTTGACGCAGCGAACCTACCCCACGGCACCTCGCTGGCGCTGCAGGGAGCAGCCGTTGATCTCGCCGCCGACCCGCAGTGGCTGGCCGAGGGCCTGACCGATTTCGGCTTCGACCGCCCGATGTACGTCTTCGCGCGGGAGGGGTTTGCCCCCTTCCGGGAGGAATACAAGGCCGCCTGTGTCAACATCGGCCGCCGCGTGACCTTTGACCTGCCGGGCGGCGGGCAGGGCGCGGGCGAAGCCATCGACGTGGACGAAGAGGGCCGCCTCGTCGTCCGCACGGACAGCGGCGAAGAGCACGTCTTCACCGGCGAAGTCTCCGTCCACGGCATTTACGGGGCGGTGTAAGCGGCATCACCCTCTCCGTCATCGCTGCGCGATGCCACCTCTCCCGAAGGGCGAGGTTTATTCGGAATCCTTTATCAAGAAAAACAAGAACCCCCTCCGGCGCTTGCGGTACACCGGAGGGGGTTCCTGCTTTTTGGGGTATTGCTTTGGTGTGAGGAGGAATCATGTGCAAGGGAGACGGTTGCGGCCCCGCTCCCTTGTGCTCTATAGTATACCCGATTTCGGAACAAAAGTCATTACATTCTTGTAAATTCTTGTGAAACTTTTATGACAGCATCGTGATTTTTCGCGTCCATGACATAGTGCTGCGCATTTTCGACGTTGTGTGCAGCCTGTTCGGCGGAGATGGTCTTGATGACCCGCGCCGGGACGCCGACGGCCACGGAACCGTCCGGGATGACCATCCCTTCCGGCACCAGCGCCCCGGCCCCGATGATGCAGTTTTTCCCGATGACGCAGTGGTTCAGCAGGGTGGCGTGCATCCCGATGAGGCTGCCGTCCCCCACGGTGCAGCCGTGGACAAGGGCGCTGTGGCCCACCGTGACATTTTTGCCCAGCAACACGGCCCCGCCGGGGTCGCAGTGGAGCACCGCGTTATCCTGCACGTTGGTATTCTCGCCAAGGGTCAGGGTGCCGTCGTCCCCGCGCAGCACCGCCCCGTACCAGACGCTCGAACCGGCTTCCAGAATCACATCGCCCAGTACCGTGGCATTGGGGGCCACAAAGGCCGCGCCGCGGTCTTGGGGCGTTTTTCCACCAAAGGAAACGATCATTGTTGAAAAACCACCTTTCTCTTTTGCTTCTTTTATGGTATTCTTTTAATAGTTCTTTTTCAACCCCCATCGTGGAAGCCGGGAACTTCCGAAGGAGCTTTTGACCATGTACATCCATTCCTTTGCGCGCCGGGTGCTGGCGCTGGTGCTGACCGCCGCGATCGCGGCGGCGGCCGCGCTGCCCGGCTTTGCCGTTTACGCCATGCCCATCCAGACCGCTTACCCGCAGGAGTCGATCTATCTCTTCGACGCCGACACCGGGGAAGTCCTTGTGGAGCAGAACCCCGACCTGCCCCGCTGCGTTGCCAGCCTGACCAAGATGATGACAGCCCTGCTGGTGATCGAGCGCGGAAATGACCTGAACGCGGAGATCACCATCCCGGACAGCCTGACGCCGGAGTTTGCAGCCATCAAGGCAAACCGGGGCCACACCATCGGCCTACAGGCGGGGGAGACTGTCCGCCGCATCGACATGCTCTACGCGATGCTGCTGCCCAGCGCCAACGATGCGGCCAGCGTCCTCGCCAGCGACGATGCCGGGGGCGACCTTGCGGCCTTTGCAGCCCGAATGAATGCCCGCGCGGCTCAGCTGGGCTGCACCTCCACCCAGTTCACCTGCGCCCACGGCCTCTACGACACCGGCAACTACTCCACGGCCCGCGATATGGCCAAGATCGCGCTGGCATGCTACGCGAACCCTGTTTATCGGCAGATCGCCGACGCCACAGCTTACGAGCTGCCCGCCACCAATGTGCATCCCGCCCGGACCGTGACCACCACCAACAAGCTCCTGCAGCCCGCCAACACCTATTACCGCAGCTATGCCCACGGGATGAAGACCGGTTTCACCACCCAAGCGGGGCGGTGCTTCGTCACCTTTGCCCAGCAGGACGGCCACACCTACGGCCTTGTGATCTTGGGTTCCAACAGCCAGAACATCTTCCGCGAGGCCGCCGAGCTGTTCGACTGGGCCTTCACCAGCCCGGAACTCCATCCGGCACCGGCGGAAACTGCCCCGGCACCCGAAAAGTACACGTTGTTCTCGTTCTGGCAGAAACTGCTGGGATGATCTGAATCTTTTGGGAGGATATGCTCATGCAAAAAAACACCTTCTTCCGCCGGGCCGCTGCCCTGCTGCTGACGGCTGTGCTGGCCGTCTCGGCTGCACTGCCGGGTCTGGCCGTGTACGAGATGCCCATCCAGACCGCCAATGAGGGCGAATCGGTCTACCTGTTCAACGCGGACATCGACAAGCCCATCTTGGAACAAAACATCGACCAGCAGCGCTACATCGCCAGCCTGACCAAGATGATGACGGCCCTGCTCTTCCTCGAAAGCGGCAAGGATCTGAACGCGGAGATCACCATCCCCACCAGCCTGACGCAGGAGTTCAAGGACATCCAGAACGCCAATGGCAGCACCATGAACCTCCGCATCGGCGAGACGGTGCGCCGCATCGACCTGCTGTACGGGCTTCTGGTCGCCAGCGCCAACGACGCCGCCAGCGTCATCGCCAGCGACGTGGCGGACGGCAGTCTGCCCAACTTTGTGGCCATGATGAACCAGAAGGCGCAGGAGCTGGGCTGCACCTCCACCAGCTTTACCTGCGTGCACGGCCTGTATGACTACGGCAACGTCTCCTCGGCCCATGACCTCGCCCTCATCGCGTCGGCCTGTGCCGCCAACGAGACCTACATGAAGGCCGCCAACACCCTGAGCTACACCCTCCCGGCCACCAACCTGCACCAGAACGAGCGGACCATCACCTCCACCAACCTAATGCTGAACCCGGAGTACCCCTACTACCGCGACTACATCCGCGGCATGAAGACCGGCTTTACCACGCTGGCGGGCCGCTGCTACGTCACCTTTGCCCAGAAAGGCGGCCACACCTACGGGCTGGTCATCCTCGGCTCCGACCTCGACAACATCTACAAGGAAGCTTCCGAGCTGCTGGACTGGGCTTTCGCCAGCTTTGCAGACCGTCAGCTCGTGGATACCGAAACGCCGCTGACCACGGTCCCGCTGACCAAGTGCCGCAGCGAGGAAGCCGTGGAGCTCTATGCCGCCGAACCCCTCAGCGGCTACGGCCACGCCGACGACAAGGTGACCTGCAGCTTCGAGCTGCCGGAGAGTGTCTCCGCCACCGTCAAGAGCGGTGCCGTCCTCGGCGAGGCCACCGTCTATCTGGACGGCTACGAGGTGGGTAAGGTCAACCTCGTGACCCATCAGGAATACGTCTCCGACTTTCGCACCGACCTCAAAAGCACCCTGCTCCTCATGGCGGCTCTGGTGCTCATTCTTGCAGTCCTCAGCTTCGTCACCATGGTCGCCAGCGGCGGTTCGCTGAACCTGAACCGTAAGCACCGCACCCGGAGAAGATAAGATATTTTCAGCATGATAACGAGAAAAGCAGCCGCAAACGCGGCTGCTTTTCTTATTCAGAAGCTTCTGAATTTTGCGGCCAGCACAGACAGAACGATCTTCGGGTTGACCTGTGCGCTGAGGCGCTGCATGGCGGCATCGGCGGCTCCCAGCGCCTTGCGGGCGGCATCGCCCTGCACCGGGGAGCGGGGGCTGCCGCGCAGCCCGGCAGCGGCGACGGCCCGGAAATCGGCCAGCAGGGCGGCCGCACCGGCTTTATCCTTTTCGTAACCGGCCAGCAGGACGGCGGCGGCGTAGCTGTCCTTCGCGGCGGCGGCCTTGGCCAGCGTCAGGGCCTGTTCCACCTGCTCGCGGCGGGCATCGTCCCGCGCGGCGGCCAGCACTGTGCCGATGTGGCCGTCGAAAAGCTCACTGTACAGGGCCGCCGCCTTGGCGTCCACCCCCTGCTTCGTGCAGTAGCGGGCGCAGTCGGCAGGGGAGACGGGGGCCATGGCAAAGCTGATGCAGCGGCTCCGGATGGTGGGCAACACGCCCGCCAGCGAATCCGCCGTCAGCAGAAAGAGCACGCCCTCCGGCGGCTCCTCCATGACCTTCAGCAGGGCGTTGGCCGATTCCTCGTTCATCTGCTCCACATGGTAGAGCAGGACGGCGCGGCCCTCCGCCGAAAGGCTGGTGTTGAAGATCTCCGACCGCATGGCCGTGACCTGACCGACAAGATATTTTCCGCCGGAGCCCATGCCGGTGACCGAAATGGCCTCCCGCACGACACCCGTTTCGATCTGGCCGCTGTCGCGCTTGCCGGCCTTTGCCACGGCACGGCAGCATTCGCCCCGTACAAGCGCCTCAGCGGGCGCTCCGCCTTGGGGGTAAAGATAATCGGCCGCAACGCAGCGGGCCGCGAAACCGGCTCCTAGCCCCTCCTCGCCCACCAAAAGGACGCTGTGGGTCAAGCGGCGGCTGTCCAGCATGAGGCGAACGCTGGATTTCAGCTCCGCGTTGCCTTCCAATCGATCCAGCATCATCGGCGGTTCTTCCTCTTCCACTGTTCACGGCGGACCCACGCGCGGACACTGCGCCACGCCTGCGGGCCAAAGAAGACGAGGAAGTTCACCATGCAGAGCAGATAGTTCAGCTTGCCCGCTGCCCCGGCACCGAGGAAGCTGAGCAGCCACAGCGCCCCCGCGAACAGGCCGAAGTACTTCACCCGGATGGGGATGACAAAGAAGAGCAGCACCTGAACCTCCGGGTAAAGCATGGCAAAGGCCAGCAGCAGCGACAGGGACAGGCAGTAGGTATCGGCGTAGCCCGTCAGCAGACAGGCCGCCACCGCGCCCACCATGCCCAGCAGGATATAAAGGTTGAAGCGAAAATCGCCCCACTCGTTTTCCAGTGCGCTGCCGATGAACCACGTGAAGTAGATGCCCAGCACCACGCTCAGCGGTCCGCCGCCCGAAAACGGAACAAACACAAAGGTGATGACCCGCCAGAGCTGACCCACCAGCAGGGCGGTGCGGTTCAGGCTCAGGTAGAGTGAGATATACTGATTGACGAACAGCTCCACGGCGTAGACCAAGATCTGCGCGCCGACCAAGATCGAGATGAGGTTCGGGATGCAGATGCGGCCATACTTCCGCTCCAGTTTGGTAAGCCAGTTCATAGGCAGACGCCTCCATGATCGTAGAATTTGCCCCGGTCAGACGGGGCTGTGTGTATTTTTTATTGTACCATGTTTGGCCGGGCCATTCAAGAAACTCCCTGTGAACAAAGGGCTTGGCTGTCGCCGTGTGGGAGTGCCAAAACGGCCGGTTGTATCCATTTTTGGTGCTGCCGGATGGACTTATCCACTTTTTCCACGGTGTTTTCCACTGAATTTGTGAAAAAGAGGGGCAGTTTCCCACGGTGTTTTCCACTTTTTCCACCGAGTTTTCCACAGGTGCGGAGACTGATTTTTATACGTGATGTATTTCCCTGCATTTTCCATGGAGGGTTTTGGGGAGAAATGCAGGAGAAATTTCTTTTTTCCAAAAGAAAGTCGAGGCCTTTTCTTTTCTTTTTTCACCGGCTTTCCGCCAAGCCATTCCGCATTCTCCCCGTTGGAATCTGAGCCCCTGAGTTTTCCACATCCCGCAATGTATAAAACTGCGGTGTTGAAAACTGTAAAAAAGAGAACGGGTGCAGCCGCGGCAAAACCGCAGAGACATCCGTTCTCCGAATGTTTTACATCATATTCCGGAACACGAGCTGCGCGATCTGGAAGTAGAGGATCAAGCTGCACGCATCGACGATGGTGGTGATGAAGGGCGTCGCCATAATGGCCGGGTCGGCTCCCAGCTTCTTGGCGGCCAGCGGCAGCATACCGCCCACCAGCTTTGCCAGAATGACACTGAAGAACAGCGACACACTGACCACGACAGCATAGCCCAGCACGTTCTCGTACTGGCCCGCAAAGATGAAGGTGTACATCAGGTAGATGCGCAGACCGTTCACAAGGCCCAGCACTGCGCCCACGATGGCGGAAACCCGGAGCTCCTTGCCGAGAACTTTCAGGAAATCGGAAGGCTCCACCTCGCCCAGCGCAAGGCCGCGAACCATCAGGGTGCTGATCTGGTTGCCGCAGTTGCCGGCGGTATCCATCAGCATGGGCATGAAGGAGACCAGCAGGGGAAGGCTGACGAACGCTTCCTCGTAGTGGGTGGTGACCATGCCGGTGAAGGTCGCCGACAGCATCAAGATCAGCAGCCAAGGGATGCGCTGCTTGGCGTGGGTCCAGACGCTCGTGCCAAAATAGGTCGTTGCATCGTCATCCGGCAGAATAGCAGCCATCTTCTGCATATCCTCGGTGGACTCGTCGGTCAGGACGTCGATTGCATCGTCGATGGTGATGATACCGACGAACATGCCCTCGTTGTCCAGAACAGGCATGGCGGTGAAGTCGTAGCGCTGCATCTCACGGGCCACATATTCCTGATCGTCCGTGACCTTCACGGTGACCACATTATCGTCCATGATGTCCTCAATGGGAGTCTGTGGGTCGGCCAGCAGCAGACTGCGGGCTGACACAACGCCCAGCAGACGGTTCCGCTCCACCACGTAGTTGGTGTAGACCGTCTCGGCATTCTCGCCCTGTCGGCGGATGGCGGCCAGCGCCTCGCTGACGTTCATATCCTTCCGCAGACGGACGTATTCGGGGGTCATCAGGCTGCCGGCCGAGCTTTCGGGGTAGTTCAGCAGTTTGTTCAGGCTCTCACGGGTCTGCTTGGAGGATTTCTCCAGCACCCGCTTGACCACACCGGCGGGCATATCTTCCAAAAGGTCGGCTGCGTCGTCCAAGCTCATCTCTTCGATGGCGCTGACCAGCTCGATATCCGAAAACGCATTGACCAGATCGTCGCGGGCCTCATCGGACATGTAGGCAAAAGCTTCCGTTGCGACGTCCTTTTTCAGCAGACGGAAAACCACAAGGCGGTTATTCTCGTCCAGCTCTTCCAACAGCTCCGCCAAGTCGGCGGGCTGCTCTTCCTCGGTGACCTCACGCAGCTTCACGTACTGCTTTTTCACCAGCATCTTGAGCAGACGGCTCTTGGTCAGCATTTCGGGGTTGGCCTTGACCTCTTCGTCCTTGGCCTCTTCCTTTTCAGCGTCGCGCACGTCCTGCTTGAGGTCTTCGGTAGCCTCTTCGTTCAGGTCTTCGGCCAGCTTCTGCCGCACCTCTGCGGGGATATCCGTGGGCAGTTCGGGCACGGGGAGCGAGGCTTCCGGTGCCGCAGTCTTCTTTTCTTCCAGTTCCATTTTGTGTTCCTCCTTACCGTTTCCGGCGGATCGGACAGCTCACAAAACAAAAAGCGCCGCCCAGCGCAGGATCGGGCCCTTCCGCCCTTACCGCGCACAAAGCCGCGCCCTTTCTCCCCGCTGAGAAGTACCAAACGGCACCTCTTACCGGGCAAAAAAGGCGAACGCATCTGCTTTTTGCTGTTGCTGTTTTGCAGTTGATCCGTGTCTTCGACTATGATCCGGGTCCATTGTCCTGCGTTCACCTCCTAAAATTCTTTTCCACTTTTTATTATAGCGTTCACGAAAAGGCCGGTCAACCCTAAATCCGCCAAAAGACGAGGGAAATTTCCGTCAAAAACGCAGAAAGCCCCTTCCAGCACTTGCGGAACGCTGGAATGGGCTTTCTGTTCGGATATTGCCTTGGTGTGAGGAGGAATCATGTACAAGGAATCGGTTGCGGCCCCGGTTCCTTATGCCTGTAGTATAGCACAGAATGGGTTGCTTTTCATGAAAAACCTATGAAGAAAGTGTAAAATAGACTTTCTGCCGTCATTACTCCTGACCATAAAAGCCATTTTCACTCATTTCAGACCATTTTAGGTACATTTCCTTGTAATTGTCTTTGATAAATGCCTGAATTTTACGCATTTCGCGGTCTGTCAGCATTCCCTGATTCTCTACAATGGTATCTCCATTACTTTTGACAAAAAATTTGGCCGATCCCGCTTCCGTCAATTTCCGGTCACTGGCATGAACGTGCATACATTCAATAATACAGTGAGCCGTAAAATAAAGATAGTAACCGCAGATCTTAAAGTCATAATACTTTGGCATTTACGATTCCTCCAGATATTTTTTATTTTTCTGGTAGTAATCTGAAACAATGGAAAGTTCCACGTCATCCATTGTCGTTTCTGCCATTTCTCCATTTTTCGTCAGAACACAGGCTCGTTCCGGATGATTCAAATTCAGCACACGGATCATTCCATTTTCTTTCGTAAACGCATACCCATTCACGATCATATCTGCCGTATCTGCTACCTTTATAATATCAGGCATATTGTAACCTCACTTTCTGGATCGGCTTCAAAAAGGCATCCGCGTCGATATAGAGATTATGAAGAATTGGAACCAGATCAATATACTCTTCCTCTTCCGCATGTCCCTTGTATTTTGCCTTTACCACAAGATACCCTTCATCCCATTCTACGACATCTGTATAGCGCTCCAACGCCGACGATGTCCGAAAACGAATCGTTTTTCCGTCAAAGCAAAAAGAGGTTACATTTCCTTCATTGCTCAAAAAAGCACAGTTGTTCATGATTTTCCTCCCATCCACTGATTTCAATTCTATTCTAGCATGAGTATTTGCCCTCGTCAATGAAATGTTTTGGGCACAAAAATACGCCCCGGTCACCGTTGCCGGTGAGCGGGGCGCTAAAAACGGGATTCGTTTTTGACTGCGGCAAGATCCCTGCAAAGCAGGTCTTATGTCGTAGGCGGAGCAAGGTATCTGCAAGCAGACCTTATGCTCCTGACACACGCGGGGTGTGCTTTCAAGGACCCTCGCGGGCGCTTTGGTATTTCAAACACCCGGCTCCCTGCGGATCAATGCCGCAGGAGAGCGTGGGAATGAAATCGGAGTTTCGCTTGCAAAAGCGGAAGCGTTGTACGTTCTTCTGCTTGGAATTTCAGCTCTCACCTGCCACAGTTTCGCACTGCTGCGTTGCGCAGTAACCGCCAGTGCGGAGCAGCCGCCTTTCGGGCTAGGGTGCCGCTGCGGCCCGTTCAAACCAGAATTTCCAAAGAAAGATTACTTGTACAGCTCGACCAGACGGGTCAGATGCTCGTAACGGTCGTTTGCAACCTGCTCGTTGCGTGCGAACAGCTGCTTTGCACGATCCGGGAAGGCACGAGTCAGGCGGCTGTAACGGGTCTCGTTTGCCAGCAGTGCCTGATACTTCTCGGCGTCGACAGCCTTGGAGGTCAGAGTGAACGGGTTCTTGCCCTGAGCCTTGTTGGCCGGGTTGAAGGTGAACAGGTTCCAGTAACCAGCCTCGACAGCCTTCTTCATCTCGTTCTGGCAGTTGGTCATGCCGCCCTTGACACCGTGCAGCTCGCAGGGAGCATAGCCGATGATCAGAGACGGGCCGGGATAAGCCTCAGCCTCAGCAATTGCCTTGACAGCCTGATTCATGTTAGCACCCAGAGCGATCTGAGCAACATAGATGTAGCCGTAAGTCATTGCGATCTCAGACAGGCTCTTCTTGCTGATTTCCTTACCAGCAGCAGCGAACTGGCAGACTTCACCAATGTTGGAAGCCTTGGATGCCTGTCCACCGGTGTTGGAGTACATCTCAGTATCGAAGACCATGACGTTGACATCCTCGCCGGAGGCCAGAACGTGATCCAGACCGCCGAAGCCGATGTCGTATGCCCAACCGTCGCCACCGAAGATCCAGACGGACTTCTTCGCGATGAACTCCTTGCTCTTCAGGATCTCAGCGGACTCGGTGCAGCCAGCGGCAGCAGCCTTCTCCAGCTCAGCGATCAGAGCCTTAGCGGGTTCGTCGTTGGCCTTGGTGTTGTTCTTGGTCTCCATGAACTTGTCGAACGCAGCCTTCAGCTCAGCGGAAGCCTTGTCAGAACCAGCGACCTCAGCGATGCGCTTGATCAGGTTCTCACGGACGGTCTTCTGGCCGAGGTACAGGCCCAGACCATGCTCAGCGTTATCCTCGAACAGGGAGTTGCACCATGCAGGACCATGGCCGCTGTCCTTGTTGACGGTGTACGGAGAGATGGAAGCGGTACCGCCCCAGATAGAGGAGCAGCCGGTAGCGTTGGAGATGTACATCTTCTCGCCGAACAGCTGAGTGATCAGGCGAGCATAAGAAGTCTCGGCACAGCCTGCGCAGGAGCCAGAGAACTCCAGCAGCGGCTGGTTGAACTGAGAACCGATGACGGTATCATCAGCAAACTTGGAAGGCTTCTTGGAGATGTTGGCGACGCAGTAGTCGAAGACTGCCTGCTGATCTGCCTGAGACTCCTGCGGAACCATGGTGATTGCCTTGGTGGGGCAGACGGTGACGCACTCGCCGCAGCCCATGCAGTCCAGAGGAGACACAGCCATGACAAACTTGTACTCGTTTGCCGGGCGGTTGTCGCGGCTCTTGGTCTGTGCGGGAGCAGCAGCCAGCTCGTCAGCAGTCAGCTGGAAGGGACGGATGGTTGCATGAGAGCACACGAATGCGCACTGGTTGCAGCCAACGCACTTAGAAGCATCCCACTCAGGGACATTGACGGCAGTGCCGCGCTTCTCATATGCAGAAGCACCCTGCTCCCACTCGCCGTTTGCATTTGCAACGAAAGCGGAGACGGGGAGGCTGTCGCCGTCCATACGAGCGATGGGCTCCATGACGTCGCGGATCTGCTTGACCAGTTCCGGACGGCCAGAGAGAGCCTTCGGAGCGGGATCGGCTTCGGGGTTGGACCAAGAAGCGGGGACATCGACCTTGTGGATCGCGTCAACACCGGCATCGATGGCCTTCCAGTTCATCTCAACGACGTCCTGACCCTTCTTGCCGTAGCTCTTCTGAGCTGCCTGCTTCATGAAGTTGACGGCGTCCTCGATGGGCATAACGTCAGCCAGCTTGAAGAAAGCGGACTGCAGGATGGTATTGGTACGCTTGCCCATACCGATCTCGATTGCCTTATCGATTGCGTTGATGGTGTACAGCTGGATGTTGTTGTCAGCGATGTACTTCTTTGCCTCAGCGTTCAGGTGCTGATCCAGCTCCTCATCGGACCACTGGCAGTTGATCATGAACACGCCGCCGGGCTTGACATCCTGAACCATCTTCATGCCCATGTGGATGTAAGCGGGGTTGTGGCATGCCACGAAGTCAGCCTGATTGATGTAGTAGGGGCTGCGGATGGGCTTGTCGCCGAAACGCAGGTGGCTGATGGTCACGCCGCCGGTCTTCTTGGAGTCATACTGGAAGTATGCCTGAACATACTTATCCGTATGGTCGCCGATGATCTTGACGGAGTTCTTGTTAGCGCCGACGGTGCCGTCGCCGCCCAGACCCCAGAACTTGCACTCCTTGGTGCCAGCAGCTGCGGTGATGGGAGCGGGCTTGACTTCAGGCAGGGACAGACCGGTGACATCATCGGTGATGCCCAGAGTGAAGCGCTCCTTCGGCTGATCCTTCTCCAGCTCCTTGAACAGAGCGAAGATGGAAGACGGGGGAGTATCCTTGCTGCCCAGACCGTAACGGCCGCCGGTCAGGATGACATCGTTCATGCCAGCCTCACGCAGGGTAGCTGCAACGTCCAGATACAGGGGCTCGCCCAGAGAGCCGGGCTCCTTGGTACGGTCCAGAACTGCGACCTTCTTGGCAGTCTTGGGCAGGACCTTCAGCAGAGCGGAGGACACCCAAGGACGATACAGGCGGACCTTGACGATACCGACCTTCTCACCCTTAGCGTTCAGGTAATCGATGACCTCGTCTGCAACGTCACAGACAGAGCCCATAGCGATCATGACGCGGTCTGCGTCGGGAGCGCCGTAGTAGTTGAACAGGTCGTAGTTGGTGCCCAGCTTCTCGTTGATCTTGGCCATGTACTTCTCGACGACTGCGGGCAGTGCGTCGTAGACAGAGTTGCAGGCCTCACGATGCTGGAAGAACACGTCGCCGTTCTCGTGGGAGCCGCGCATCTTGGGGTGCTCAGGGTTCAGCGCCTTCTTGCGGAACTCCTCAACAGCCTCCATGTTGCACATTTCCTTCAGATCAGCGTAGTCCCACTTCTCGATCTTCTGGTACTCGTGAGAAGTACGGAAGCCATCGAAGAAGTTCAGGAAGGGAACCTTGCCCTCGATGGCTGCCAGATGAGCCACGGGAGACAGATCCATAACTTCCTGCACGCTGCTCTCGACCAGCATTGCGAAGCCGGTCTGGCGGCATGCCATAACGTCGCTGTGATCACCGAAGATGTTCAGGGACTGGGTAGCAACGGTACGTGCCGAAACATCGAACACGCAGGGCAGCTGCTCCGCAGCGATCTTGTACATGTTGGGGATCATCAGCAGCAGGCCCTGAGAAGCGGTGAAGGTGGTGGTAACAGCACCTGCACCCAGAGAGCCGTGCACTGCGCCGGCTGCGCCGGCCTCAGACTCCATCTCGACGACCTTGACCTGATTGCCGAAGATGTTCTTCTGACCTGCTGCAGACCACTGGTCCACAGAGTCAGCCATCGGAGAAGACGGGGTAATGGGGTAGATGGCAGCCACGTCCGTGTAGGCATATGCTACATGAGCGGCAGCGGTATTGCCATCCATGGTTTGCTTTGCTCTAGGCATTTTTCTTCCTCCATTGTTCAGAATTTGGTACCTTTTGCGCGGGGCAATATGCGCCCCGGCGGGGCCGGAGAACCCCATAAAGGCACTATTGCTCGTATACTATAATAGCAAATTCCGCCCTTAAAGTAAACGCAAACCGACTGGCAAAACACAACAAAAATTCAAGAAATTTTTTGGCTGTTTTTTACTCTTGTGTTTTTGGTGAGATTTTTCTTGCGGAATTTTAAGTTTTTGGCGGGATCAGCGGATTTTCTTAACTTTTCCTTAATTTTGAATTGACAATCACACAGGAGATGCCGTAAACTGGAACCAATGGATTTTCCGGGTCCGGAACGTTTTCGGCCCGCTCAGAAAGGACGCAGAAACGATGGACGCAGCACATTTTGAGAAGAAACTGACCAGTGAGGTGATCTTCGAGGGCCGGGTGGTCACCCTGACCAAGGATACCGCTCTGCTGGAAAATGGAAAGACCGCCACCCGCGAGGTGGTCCACCACCACGGCGGGGCCTGCATCGTGCCCTATTTTGAGGACGGCACCATCTGCATGGTCCGCCAGTTCCGCTACGCCATGCAGCAGGAGCTGTGGGAGCTGCCCGCCGGCAAGCTGGAGCAAGGGGAGGATCCCTTCGAAGCCGCCAAGCGGGAGCTGGAGGAGGAGTGCGGCCTGACTGCAGAGCACTACACCTCGCTGGGGGAATTTTACCCCACCGTCGGCTACGATACCGAAATCATCTACACATGGGTCGCCACCGGCCTGACGAAGACCCATATGCACCTTGACGCGGACGAGTTCCTGACCCCCGACCGCGTGCCGCTGCAAAAGGCCTACGAAATGGTCCTGAGCGGTGAGATCAAGGACGGCAAGACCATTGCGGGCGTGCTGAAGCTCAAGGCCCTGCTGGACGAGGGCAAACTGTGATCGTCTACGAAGATGCGACTCTTGCAGTGGTGAACAAACCGGCGGGTCTTTCCAGTGAAACGGGTCTGCCCGACGCGCTGCGGGCCCTCTGGGGCAAGCCGGACGCCTATGTGGGGGTGGTGCACCGGCTGGACATCGGCGTTTCCGGGCTGATGGTGCTGGCCAAGACGCCGAACGCCGCAGCGGCCCTGACCCGGCAGATCACCGAAAGTCAGGACGCCTACGCCGTGCTGGACGGCCGGGCCGAACCCACGAAGCACACCCCCGCCGCACCGGTCTTCGTGAAGCAATACCGCGCCGTCCTTGCGGGAGCGCCGGATGAATCCCTGCCCGAAGCGGGGACTCTGCGGGACTATCTCTTCAAGGACAGCCGGAAGGGGAGGGTCTTCCCGGTCAGCCGCCCCCGCAAAGGGGTGCGGGAAGCGGTGCTGGAATACCGCATCACGGCCACAAACGGGGCCCTGAGCCTTGCGGACATCACCCTCCACACCGGGCGGACTCATCAGATCCGGGTGCAGTTCGCCTCCCGGAAACATCCGCTCTGGGGTGACGGCAAATACGGCAGCCGGTTCAAGGGGAACATCGCCCTGCAAAGTGCGCGGCTGCAATTCCTGCACCCGGAAACGGGGCAGCAGATGGAATTCCGGCTGGAAAAGCCGAACGAGGAACCATGGAACATCGGGTAAATGCTATGGAACAACAAACATACAAGGCGGATGCCGAAATTTATGAAGTGCTGGAGCGGGAGATCATCGACCTGACCATCCGCCCCGGCAGCTTGCTGAGCGAAAACCCGCTCTGCGCCCGGTTCGGAGCACCGCGTTCCCTCATCCGGGTGGTCTTGCAGCGGTTGCAGGAAAACGGGCTGGTGAAGATCGTGCCCTACAAAGGTACCACCGTCACCCGGCTGAACCGGGAGATCGTGGAGGAGCTGATCTATGAGCGCACCGCCGTGGAAGCCCGCGTCCTGCGGGATTTTTCGCCCAAGTGCACCCCGGAGCAGCGGGCGCTGATCCGGAAGCGGGCCGCCGCCTACGAGGAGCTGGCCCACGCCGAGCACCCGGACTTCAACCGCCTGTATGAAGCCGACCGGCTGCTCCACGAGACGTGGTTCGCGGCTATGGGCAAGATGTACCTCTGGCGCACCTTACAGAGCGCTCACGCCGACTACAGCCGCTTCCGGATGCTGGACACCATGACCAGCGGCGGGCTGGCCGAGGTGATCGCGGACCATACGAACCTCATTGAGGCCATCGAGCGGTGCGACCTCGCGGCCTTTGAGCCGCTGGTGGAGCGCCACCTCTACGGCGGCATCCGTCGGCTGGGCAGCAAGCTGACCGAGGAATACGCCGACTATTTTGAACCCGAAAAATAAATGTTCCACGTGGAACGCCAAAAAAGACCAGCGCCGCAGGGTGAGATACTCTGCGGCGCTGGTCTTTTGCTTATCGGAGAACATTCGCCCTTGGGGGAAGAGCGCGGAAATTTTATCGTTTATTTAAGTTGATTGGCGCGGTTCAGCACAAAGCTGCGGGTCTCGTTCGGGGCAAAGTAAGGGGTATACTGGATGCCGATCTGCTCCCAGTTGCTCGGAACGATCGCATGGATCTTGATGCAGCCCGTCTGCTTCGGCTGCAGGTTATCCCGCACACCGTAGCTCTTCAGACCGGTCTCGTCCGTCAGATAACCGATCTCCGCATGGCAGATCTTGCCGCTGTCCGACGTCATCTTGAAATCGCTCTTGCCCAGCGTCTCATACTGGTTGTTATAGATTGCCTTCAGCACCTCGGCCAGTTCGGTCTCCGTGGTATTTCCCATCTTGACCGTCTGCTCCGACTGATTATCCAGCCCGATGCACACGGTGATGAACGTTTTTCCTGCATAGTTCCCGACCATGCCCGAAATCGGATCCAGTCGATAGCCCAGCAGCTTTACGTTCACTCCATTGATCTGTGTGGACTCACCCACTCCGTACACGGTGTCTTTCGATCCTCCGCCCTCCTCGGAACACCCTGCGAAGATGCCGGATGCGGTAACAGCCAGCGCAGCAGCGCCGGCGCATTTCAGGAAAACTCTACGGCTCATGCTTGCCATATTCGGTACCTCCCTTAAATGATCTGGTATCTCAGCTTATCAGACCTTTGTCCGGTAAGTTGGTTTCTGGCTTGAGAATACCAGAACTCCAAGGGTTTGGCAAGAGGATTTTTTGCAAAAATCCGACCGAATAGCGTTTCTTTGTACGAAATTTCAGTAAAGAATCTTTGCTCATTCGCTGAAGGTGCGGAATTTGCGCACGAAGCGGCAAAAAACACAGCAGCTTTGCCAAGCCGCCCCCAAATTTCTTAGAGAAACCGCCGAAAATGCAGCTGTTTTTCCGCAAGGGCACCAGAAAACGTTTTAGCCGAAGATGCCGGTCAGGAAGATTTCCAGACCGATGCCGACGAGGATGATACCGCCCAGAATGGAGGCTTTTCCGGTCAGCTTGGTGCCGAACTTTTTGCCGATGTACAGACCGGCCATGCAGATAAAGAAGGTGACCGTCGCGATGATGAGGGAAGCCACCAGTGCCATGACCCAGCCGTACTCCGAAATGGTGAAGCCCACGGAGAGGGCGTCGATGCTGGTGGCGACGCCCTGCACAAAAAGGGCACCGGCGCTGAGCGCGGCGGCTTCCTCGGTCTCCTCGCCCTTGATGCCCTCCATCAGCATCTTTCCGCCGATGTAGGCCAGCAGGATGAGGGCGATCCACGGAATGAATGTCTCAAAGGATGAGAACAGCTCTACGACGGTGTGGACGCAGACCCAGCCCGTCATGGGCATGATCGCCTGAAACAGACCGAAGGTGCCCGCGATGATGCACATCCGCTTCATCGACATTTTGGGATCGTGCAGACCATTTGCCATCGAGACCGAAAACGCATCCATCGCCAGACCCACGCCCAGCAGTGCGCTGTTGAAGAAGAATAAGAAACTCCATTCCATACTGAATATGCCTCCTAAATTTGACCAGATTTGGTGCGGCAAAAACAAAACCCGGAATCGGTGCGCGTGCACGTCCGATTCCGGGTCATTTTTTACAAACTGACTCCATGTGTTATGGGCGTGGTACTCGCACCAAAGCACATGAGTCTCGCAAATGAAAGCAAGCCAGACCGCGGACCAGCGGCCATTGTGTTGACTTGCTGCGTCGTCTGCAAACAGCGCCTGCTACTCCCCCATGGGATTTGTTATTGTTTGGTTATTTTATCACACGTTCCGGGCGAAGTCCAGACTAACTTTCCCTCTCAGGCCGTGAAAACCGGCGCAAGCACAACAAAGTGCTTGCAAACGGGAACCGGCTGGGCCTTGCTCTTAGTTTTCAGGGTCTGCTTCGGGGGTCTCCGCAGCCGAAGCCTCATCGGCGGCTTCCATGGCGGCCAGCTGCTCGGCGGTGGGCTCGTCGCTCTCCTCCACCTCGACGGTCTCGGTCTGGGCTTCGTCGTCGTGGTCGGTGCGGGCAAGGACCATGACCTTATCGTTCTCGCCCAGACGCATGACCCGGACACCGGAGCCGTAGCGGCTCTGGACCGGGATGGAATCGGCGTGGAGGCGGATGATGATGCCCTCCTGACTGCTCAGCAGGATATCATCCACATCATCGACGATCTTAACGGCAGCCACCTTATCCTTGGAGGCATCGTAGTTGCGGATGCCCTTGCCGCCGCGGGCCGTGATGCGGTAGGTGTCGATCTCGGACCGGCGGCCCTTGCCGTTTTCGGTCACGGTCAGGATGGTGGCACCCTCGCGGCAGATGCAGACGCCAACGACTTCATCCCCCTCGGCCAGCTTGATGGCACGCACGCCGTGGCCGCTGCGGCCCATGGGGCGGGCGTCCTCTTCGTTGAAGCGGATGGCCTGACCGTTGCGGGTGGCAACGATGAGCATATCGTGGCCGGTGGTCAGGCGGGTCCATGCCAGCGCGTCGCCCTCGTTCAGGGCAATGCCGATCAGGCCGGACTTGCGGATATTGGCATACTGTTCCAGCGGAGTGCGCTTGATCAGGCCCTGCTTGGTGACCATGGTGACGAAGCCGCCCTTGTTGTCCTCATCCTTGGGGTAGCAGAGCATATTGGTGACCTTTTCGCCCTCGGCCAACTGGAGCAGGTTCACGATGTTGGTGCCCTTGCTGGTGCGGCTGCCCTCGGCGATGGTGTAACCCTTGAGGCGGAACATCCGGCCCCGGTTGGTGACGAACAGGACGTAATCGTGGGTGGAGCCGACGAACATTTCCTGCACGATGTCCTCTTCCTTGCGGGTCATGCCGGAAATGCCGCGGCCGCCGCGCTTCTGGGCCTGATAAGTGGCCTTGAGCTGGCGCTTGATATAACCGGCCTCGGTCAGGGTGTAAACGCACTGTTCCTCGGCAATGAGGTCTTCGATGTCCACTTCGCCGTTGACGGTCTCGATCTCGGTGCGGCGCTCATCACCGAAGCGCTTCTTCATATCCAGCAGCTCGTTCTTGACGATCTCCAGCACGCGGGCGTCGTTGGCGAGGATGTCTTCCCAATCGCGGATCTTCGCCTGCAGGGTGCCCAGTTCTTCCTCGATCTTGAGGATCTCCAGACCAGCCAGACGGCCCAGCTGTAATTTCACGATGGCGTCGGCCTGCGGGTCATCGAAGCCGAACTGTTCCATGATGGCAGCCTTGGCCTCGGCCATGCCGCCCTTGCAGGCGCGGATGGTGGCGATCAGTTCATCCACGATGTCGGTGGCCTTCTTCAAGCCTTCGAGGATGTGGGCGCGCTCCTGTGCCTTCTTCAGGTCGTATTGGGTGCGGCGGCGGACCACTTCGTCTTGGAACTCCACGTATTTCTGGATCATCTGCTTCAGGGTCAGCACCTTCGGCACCTTGTGGTCGATGGCCAGCATGATGACGCCGACGGTATCCTGAAGCTGGGTGTACTGATAGAGCTGGTTCAGCACCACCTGCGGGTTCGCGTCCTTGCGCACATCGATGACGATGCGCATTCCCTTGCGGTTGGTCTCATCGTTCAGGTCGCTGATGCCCTCGATCCGCTTTTCCTTCACGAGATCTGCGATGTTCTCGATCAGGCGGGCCTTGTTCACCATGTAGGGGATCTCGGTGACGATGATCTGGGCGCGGCCGTTCTTCTTTTCCTCAATGGTGGCGCGGCCGCGCAGGGTGATCTTGCCGCGGCCGGTGGCGTAGGCGGCGCGGATGCCGCTGCGGCCCATGATGATGCCGGCGGTGGGGAAGTCCGGGCCTTTGATATATTCCATCAGGCCGGGCAGGTCGATGTCCGGGTTCTCGATATAGGCCACGCAGCCGTCGATGACCTCGCTCAGGTTGTGAGGCGGGATGTTGGTGGCCATGCCGACTGCGATGCCCTGACTGCCGTTGACCAGCAGGTTCGGGAAGCGGCAGGGCAGGACGCTGGGTTCCTTCTTCGTTTCATCGAAGTTGGGGTCCCAGTCGATGGTGTTCTTGTCGATATCGGTCAGCATCTCGACGGCCATCCGGCTCATGCGGGCCTCGGTGTAACGGTAAGCAGCCGGGGGGTCGCCATCGACGGAACCGAAGTTACCTTGGCCGTCCACCAGCGGGTAGCGCAGGGAGAAATCCTGTGCCAGACGGACCATGGCGTCGTAAACGGATGCGTCGCCGTGGGGGTGGTAGGAGCCCAGCACTGCACCGACGGTATCCGCCGACTTGCGGTAGGGATGGCTGGGGTCGTTGCCGCGCTCGTGCATGGTATAAAGAATGCGGCGGTGGACCGGTTTCAGACCATCGCGCACATCGGGCAGAGCACGGGACACGATGACCGACATGGAGTAATCCAGAAACGCCGTCTCGATCTCCTTCTTGACGTCGCGGATGATCTTTTTGGTACCGCTGCCCGGTATCATCACAAAATCTTCTTCCATTTTTTCCTCCGTAGGATAAACCTCTCAGTCTGCTTCGCAGCCAGCTCCCCCAGTAGGGGAGCCCTTGGCAGAGAGATCAAGTGTTATGCTTTTGGTCAAGGATCAGACATCCAATTTTGCATATTGAGCATTTGCCTCAATAAAGCGGCGGCGGGGCTCGACCTGATCGCCCATCAGGATGGTGAAGGCTTCATCGGCCTTCTCGGCGTCCTCAATGGTGATCTGCACGATGACGCGGTTATCGGGGTTCATGGTGGTCTCCCAGAGCTGCTCCGGGTTCATCTCACCAAGGCCCTTATAGCGGTTGACCTTTGCACCCGGCATTTCCTGCGAGAGCACGGCCATTTCGGCGTCGTTGTAGGCGTACTTGATGGTGTTGCCCTTCTGCACCTTGAACAGGGGCGGCTGGGCAACGTAGACATGGCCCTGCTCGATGAGGGGGCGCATATAGCGGAAGAAGAAGGTCAGCATCAGGGTGCAGATGTGAGAACCATCCACATCGGCATCGGCCATGATGAACACTTTGTCGTACCGCAGTTTGGTGATATCAAATTCTTCACCGATGCCGCAGCCCAGTGCCAGCACGACGGGCATCAGCTTATCGTTGCCGTAAATGCGGTCGGCGCGGGCCTTTTCGACGTTGAGCATCTTGCCCCACAGGGGGAGGATGGCCTGAATAGCCGAGTCACGGCCCATCTTGGCCGAGCCGCCTGCAGAATCGCCCTCGACGATGAAAATTTCGGTGCGGGAGGGGTCTTTTTCGCGGCAGTCCGCCAGCTTGCCGGGCATCCGGCTGGTCTCCAGCGCGCTCTTGCGGCGGACCAGCTCACGGGCCTTCTTGGCGGCAGCGCGGGCGCGGGCGGCCTGTGTGGCCTTTTCAAAGATGGCCTTGGCCACGCCGGGATTCTCCTCGAAGAACTCCATCAGCTTGGTGTAGACCATGTTGGAGACGAGGGTGCGGATCTCGGTATTGCCGAGCTTCGCCTTGGTCTGACCCTCGAATTCGGCCTCCTGCAATTTCACGGAGATGACGCAGATCAGGCCCTCGCGGACATCGGAGCCAGAAAGGTTCTCGTCCTTATCCTTCAACAGACCGTGGCTGCGGCCGTAATCGTTGAATACGCGGGTCAGGCTGGTGCGGAAGCCCTCTTCGTGGGTGCCGCCGTCGGGGGTGTTGACGTTGTTGGCAAAACTCAGCACCAGCTCGTTGTAGCTGGAATTGTACTGCAGCGCGATCTCCGCCATGCCGCGGTCGGTCTGGCCCTTGAGGTAGATGACGTTGGGGTGGAGCACTTCGAGGTTGCGCTTCTCGTTCAGGTAGGTGACAAAGCTCTTGATGCCGCCCTCATAGCACATGACCTCGGTGCGGTAGCAGGGGTCGCCCTCCTGTCCATCCTCCAGAACGGGGGTGTAGAGTTCCCGCTCGTCGGTCAGGGTGATCTTGACGCCCGCGTTCAGGAAGCTTTCCTCCCGCAGACGCTTTTCCAGCGTCTCGAAGTTGTAGACGGTGGTGTCCTTGAACATCTCCGGGTCCGGCTTGAAGGTGACACGGGTGCCGGTGACGCCCGGCTCCACAGTGCCGATGCACTTCAGCGGGCCGTCCGGATCGCCGCGGCGGAAGGTCTGCTCATACTCGTGGCCGTCCCGGCGGACATTGACGGTCAGCCACTCGGAACAGGCGTTGACGACGGACGCGCCGACGCCGTGCAGACCGCCGGCCACCTTGTAGCCGGAGTTCTCGCCGCCGAACTTGCCGCCAGCGTGGAGGATGGTGTAAACAACGGTGACGGCGGGCAGACCGGTATCGGCCTGAATGTCCACGGGGATGCCGCGGCCGTTATCCGTGACCTGAATGATGTTGTCCTTTAAGATCTTGACCTCGATGTGGTTGCAGTAACCGGCCAAGGCCTCGTCGATGGCGTTGTCCACGATCTCGTAGACCAGATGATGCAGTCCGCGCTCGCCGGTGGAACCGATATACATGCCGGGGCGCTTGCGCACCGCTTCCAAGCCCTTCAGGACCTGAATCTCACTGGCGTTATACTCGTGGTCCGTCGCGGTCTCCACGTTGGTGCTGGTGATGATTTCCTCTGCCATATCCTTTCTCCCTTTTTGATTTTCTATCGTAAAATTTTATTGGATGGTTTGTTCAGCGCGCCGTTTCATCGCGGCGCTGGACAGCTCCGAAAGATACACCGTGTCCACCGGGGCGTCCGCTAACACATAACACTGGGGCAGCTCTTCCGAAAGGCTGACCACGGCCCCGTTTTTCTGGGCGTAGTTCAGAAACTCGCGCCCGCGGGGGGAGATGGTGGTGGTCTCCAGATTGAAGATTCCGATAATGTCCCGATCGTTCAGAACATAGTCGCGCCCCAAGTGAATATACATTTCGTATTATCTCCATTTGTTAGCAGGGGCAGCGTTCGTCTGCCAGTTCAAGCCTTGGTCAGCACACCGCCGTTCATGCGGTAGACTTCGCCGTCCGTTTTCAGGAAGGCGGTGTCGTCGCAGCTGGTGACGAAGGTCTGCTTTTCCCGCATCCGGGTCAGCAGATACTGCTTGCGGCCATCGTCCAGCTCGCTGAGCACATCGTCCAGCAGCAGCACCGGGTGCTCGCCGGTAATGGCTGCTGCAGCCGCAGCTTCCGCCATTTTCAGGCTCAGGACCACGCTCCTCTGCTGTCCTTGGCTGGCAAACACTTTGGCAGGCTGCCCATCGAGCAGCAGTTCGATGTCCTCCCGGTGGGGGCCGCAGAGGCTCTGCCCGGCCCGAAGCTCCTCGCTCTGGCGGGCACGGAGCAGGTGGGCCAGACCGCCCGGCTCAAACTGGGCAGCATAGTGCAGCTCCATCCGCTCCGCCCCATGGGAGAGCTCGGCATAATTGCTGCACGCAAGGGGGCCCAGCCGCTCAAGGTAAGCCCGCCGCCGCTGCTGGATGGCCTCGCCCTGCACGGCAAGCTCCGCATTGAGCACTTCCAGCAGGGCCGCTTTTTCAGCATAGGGACGTTCTGGCCCCGCTGCAGAACGGCGAAGCAGCGCGTTTTTCTGCTGCAACGCCCGGATGTAGCGGCGGTAGACCGTCAGGTAGCCGGGGTAAAGCTGGCAGAGCGCCGCGTCCAGAAACTTTCGCCGCCCTTCCGGCGCCCCTTTGACAAGGCTCAGATGGCCGGGGTCGAAGACCACCGCCGGAAAGCTGCCCGCCAGCGCCGATGCCCGCTTGGGCGGTGCCCCGTTCACCGAGGCGTTCCGCCCCGGCCGGGAGGAGTCCGGCGTACCGATGGTCATCCGAACGCGGCGCTCTTCTTCAGGCTCTTCCAGCAGGAGTTCTTCCGGGTGCTGTGCGCTCAGGGTAGACGCTTCCAGCACGGCGAAGGGTTCGCCCCGCCGCACCAGTTCGGCATCCTTGCCGCCCCGGAAGCTTTTGCCGCCGGTCAGCAGCCAGATGGCCTCCAAAAGGTTCGTCTTGCCTTGTCCGTTATTGCCGCAGATGACGGTCAGCTCCCGGCCCGGCGTCAGGCTGGCCGACGCGATGTTGCGATAATTTTGGACTTCCAGTGAGAGCAGACGCATGGCTTACTGGCCCTGCCCCACGGTCACGCTCTGGCCGTCCAGCTCAATGACGTCGCCCGCGCGGCACTTTTTGCCCCGCATGGTGCAGACTTCGCCGTTCACCTTGACGGCCCCCCCCTGCACCAGCTCCTTGGCTTCGCCGCCGGTCTCACACAGACCCGCGTATTTCAGCAGGGCATCCAGCTTAATAAATTCCGTATGAATGAGAATTTTTTGCATATTACGCCTCTCAATCGTTCTTGAAGCGGACGGGCAGGACCAGATACAGGAAGTCGTTGCCCTCGGCGGGCAGGACCTTGACCGGACTCAGAGGGCCGCTGATCTCCAATCGGACCTGCTCGGTGCGGGCGTTGCGCAGCGCATCCAGCAGGTAGCGGTTGTTGAAGCCGATCTCCACATCGTCGCCTTCGCACTGGGCGTTGAATTCATCCACCACGCGGCCAAGGTTGGTCTGGCAGCGGACGACGACTTTACCCGCAGTAAAACTGATGCGGAGGGGATTTTTTAAACGCTCTGTAATAATCAGAGAAGCGCGCTCAATGGTCTCGATGAACTCCTTGGTATCCAGCGTCACGCGGGTGCGGCTGCCGTCCGGGATGACGTTGTGATAGTTGAGGAATTCGCCCTCGATCAGGCGGCTCATGATGGTGTAGCCCGCCGTCATGAAGACGACATAGCGGCGGTTGGCGCAGATGTGGACCAGCTCTTCGTCATCGTTGGCCAGCAGGTGCGATACTTCGTTCATGGTCTTGCTGGGCACGATGATCCGGATATCCTTCACGGCCTTGATGGGGCGCTCGACGATGGCCAGACGGTAGCCATCCAGCGCAACGACGGTCATCTTATCGGGCAGGATCTCGAATAATTCACCGGTGTGCGCAGGTTTTCTTTCGTCCTGACTGACGGCGTACAGGGTACGGTCGATGATATCCCGCAGCACGCCGGTCTGGATGGTCAGGGTCTCTTCGGCGCCGGTGTTGGGCAGTTCGGGGAAATCGGTGGCCGACATGGATTGGATCTCGAACTGGGCGACGCCGCTCTGGATGGTGGTCTTGCCATTGTCGGCAGACTGGATCGTGATCTGGCCGGAGGGCATCCGGCTGACCATGCTGCTGAGCAGCTTTGCGTTCAGTACGATCTCGCCGGGCTCCTTGACGTTGGCTTCAATGGTGGTCACGATGCCCATTTCAAGGTCGTAGCCGGTCAAAGTCAGTTGAAAACCTTCGGCTTTCAGCAAAATGCCTTCCAGCACGGGGATGGTGGAGCGGAGGGTGACGGCTTTGGAAACGCCATCGATCGCAGCGCTCAACAGGGTTTTATCGCAGATAATGTTCAATCTATTGTCTCTCCTTTGTTTGGATTCCGGTTTTCAGGTGCTTTGCCCATGGATCTGGATGCAGAACCGCCTGATGTATATTGAACTTGTTGTAGTAACCGTAGTAGGGGGTGGGGAAGATGTTGAAAAGTCGAAAAGATGCTGGAAACATGCCGGGCTGGGGTTTTCCACGGGATTGTGGATCCGGTGTGAAGGAATTGTTGAATCGTGTGGTTCGCGGGTTCTTTTCACAGGCGATGTGGATTGTGGATGTTGAATGTTGAAAACTCTGTGGAAAGAGTGGAAAGATTCGCCCGCTTCCCACAACATCTTGTTCCAGTTTCCACGGAAATGCCCGATTTTCTCCTATATTTTGGGGTCATGCCTCTGAATGAGTATGACTTTTCCTCCCCGGAAGGGGTTTATGCCTTCACGTTTTTGATGATGTCGCTGACGGTCTCCCGCAGGTGCTGGTCGTTCTTCATGTCCCGCTCCATGGTCTTCAGGGAGTAGACGATGGTGGAGTGGTCACGGCCGGAGAACTCGCGGCCGATCTCCTCCATGCTCATGCCGGTGACTTCGCGCAGGATGTAGATGGCGACGCGGCGGGCCGAGGCGACGTTGGCATTCCGCTTGGTGCCGCGAATGTCGGCGGGGGAGACGTTGAAGGTGCGGGACACTTCGCCCACGATCTTCTCGATGGTGACGGGCACCGGCTGGGTCTCGTTCAGGATGTCCTTGATGGCATTCTGCGCCACGCTGATGACAGGCTGGATGCCCTCCAGCATGTAGTAGGCGTTCAACTTCTTGACGGCGCCTTCCAGCTGGCGGATGTTGTTCTTCAGGTGGTTGGCGATGAACTCTGCCACATCTTCGGGCAGGTCAAGGTGGAGCAGCTCGGCTTTGCGCTTGACGATGGCCACGCGGGTCTCGAAATCCGGCGGCTGGACATCGGCGGTCAGGCCCCACTCGAAACGGGTGCGCAGACGCTCTTCAAGGCTCTTGATCTCCTTGGCGGGTCGGTCGGAGGCGATGACGATCTGCTTGTGGGCATCGTGCAGGGAGTTGAAGGTGTGGAAGAACTCTTCCTGCGTGGACTCCTTGCCCGCGATAAACTGGATATCGTCCACCAGCAGCAGGTCGGCCACGCGGTACTTCATGCGGAAGTCCTCGGTGCTGCCCGCGCGGATGGCGGCGATCAGCTCGTTGGTGAACTGCTCACAGGTCACGTACATGATGACGAAATCGGGGTGGGTGCGCTTGATCTCGGTCTGGATGGCCGTCAGCAGATGGGTCTTGCCCAGACCGGAACCGCCGTAGATGAACAGCGGGTTGTAGGCTCCGGAGGGGTTGGCCGCCACCGCCTGCGCCGCAGCAAACGCAAACTGGTTGGACGGGCCCTTGATGAAGTTTTCGAAGGTGAATTCGTAGTTGCCCTGCGGGGAGGCGGGGTTCGCCTCGTACTGCTGGGCCAGCACGACTTCGTGCGGCGGGGTGCTGGGCACCACGAGGGTGATGTCCACGTCAAAGCCCAGCACGGTCTTGAAGGCTTCCTTGAGCAAGCCAAGGTAGCGGTCTGTCACGATCTTGCAGATGAAGTCGTTCCGCACCGAGAGGGTGATGTGGCTTGAGTCCTCAAAGCTGATGGGCTCAAGGCCATCGATATAGAGATTATAGGTCGGCTCGGCCATCTGCGTTTTGCAGTACGCCTGCGCGGCCTCTAAAACGTCCTTGAAAGAATCCATAAAACATCCACTCCATTGAAGTTTTCAACAATGCTGCTGATACTAGGTTAGTATACCACAAAAATCTCCCTGCGTCTATATTCTATAATGTAATTTATAATACATAAGAAAAGACGCACCTTCGCACCTCCGCGCGGCTTGTGTCCAAGAGAAAAATTGGCCACAAGATATGGTAGAAGAAAAGTTTTCCACGGGGGAAGGGTGAAAAAGTTGAAAGATTTTTCACACCCGGTTTTGAAAAAAGTTTGCTGGAAAGCGAAAAAAATGCTTGACAGAAGGGGATAGTGTGCGATATACTGTTGAATTGCAAGCCTGTCCCCATTTTGGGACCAGAATAGACCCCATAACCGGGGACGAGTTTTTACGGAGGATACAACCATGAAGAGAACTTTTCAGCCCAAGAAGCGTCAGCGCAAGGAAGTTCATGGCTTTCTGACCCGCATGAGCACCAAGAACGGCCGCAAGGTCATCAATGCTCGCCGTGCAAAGGGCCGCAAGAGCCTGACCGTCTGATCCAGCAAGCGTTGAGCGAAGGATCCGGCGCAGAATTGAACATGCGCAAAAAGGCTGCTGATATTGGATTGGCGGCCTTATTTTTTTATTTCCGCGCGGTTTGACTAAAAAATAAACCGAAGATTTGGCACAAAAAACGTCCGGACAGGCTTTTCATGTCGGCGTTTTTTTGCTATACTGAATTTTGAACTTTGCCTTTCTGGCAAATGTTCGGACTTTACCTGAAAAGGAGGCGCCGAAGGAGTGCGCTATCGTCCCATCCGCCGCAACAGCGAATATGGCCGCGTGTATGCCCGCGGCAAGTCCTATGTGAACCCGGCGCTGGTCTTGTATGTGCTCAAGACCCGCGGCAAGAAGACCCGCGTGGGCCTGACGGCCACCAAAAAGATCGGCCACGCCGTCCAGCGCAACCGCGCCCGCCGCGTGATGAAGGCCGCCATCGACGAGCATCTGGATCATAACATCGGCGGCTACGACCTGATCTTCGTGGCCCGCGGCATCACCCCGCATCTCAAGAGCTGGCAGCTCAGCGAAGTGGTGGCCAAGCTCTTTGCACAGGCCGGTCTGCCGGATAAGGCAAAGCAGCCGGGCGCAAAGGCCCCCGCCACCGTCCCGCCCACCCGCAAAGCTGCGGCAAAGGCGAAGGAATGAGCCTTTCGCAGTTCGCCCGGAACGCGCTGTGCGTGCCCATCCGGCTCTATCAACGCTTTATCAGCCCCGGCCTTGGCCGCAACTGCCGCTTTACCCCCTCGTGCAGCCAGTACGCACTGGAGGCCATCCAGACCCACGGCTGCTGCAAGGGCCTGCTGCTGGGCGCATGGCGGATCGCCCGCTGCAACCCGCTGGGCCGCTGGGGGTATGACCCGGTGCCGCCAAAAGGGAAATGGGTCAGCCCGGAGCGGAAGCTCTCGGCTTCGAGGCTTTACCAAAAGCGGCATGAATAGCTTCTTGTGACGCACCGTACTGTGGGCGGTGTGTCCTTCGCATAAAAATTCAACGTCCCGCACCACAGGCGGGGCAGAATGGACGAAGATATGAATCCTTTATACATCCTCGGCTGGCCTCTCGGCTACGTTATGGAGTGGATCTACAAGCTGATCCCGAACTACGGCTGGGACATCATCCTGTTCACCCTGCTGATCACGGTCATCAAGATCCCGCTCCAGCTCAACCAGCAGAAGAGCATGGCCAAGATGTCCGCGTTCCAGCCCATGATCGCCGACATCCAGAAGAAGTACCGCGATAAGCCCGACAAGCAGCAGGAAGAGCTGATGAAGCTGCAGGAGCAGGGCTACAAGCCCACTGCCGGCTGTATGCCGATGCTCGTCAACTTCCTCGTCATGTTCGGCGTTATCGAAGTTGTGTACCGCCCGCTGCAGCGCATCTTCCACATCGGCGCCGATGCGCTGACCGCCGCCGGTGAGGCTCTGACCGCCCTCGGCGTCAGCTTTACCACGGTGACCCGCGATACCAACATCATCGCGCAGGTCATCGCGGGCGAGAGCACCGTGACCAGCTGCTTCACCCCGGAGCAGGTCAGCACCATCACCGAGTTCGGTCAGCACATGGACTTCTTTGGCATCGATCTGACCCGTGTGCCCCAGTACAGCTTGGCCGCAGAGAACCTGCCCCTGCTGATCCTCCCCATTCTGGCCATTGTGACCATGTTCATCTCCACCCACATCAGCATGAAGGCCTCCGGCCAGCAGATGCAGGGCGGCATGAAGATGACCATGTATATGATGCCGCTGATGTACCTGTTCTTCTGCTTCACCGTTCCCTGCGCATTCTCCCTGTACTATGTCGTCTCCAACATCCTGATGACCGTGCAGAGCATCTTCATGAAGAAGATCTACGATCCCGAAAAGATGAAGGAAGAAGTCTTGGCTGAAATGGCTGCCCGCAAGAAGGAGCAGAAGCGCGGTGTGAAGAGCACCACCATCAAGGTCACCGACGAAAAGACCGGCCAGATCGTTGAGAAGAACATCTCTGCCAGCGAGATGAACAAGCGCCGTCTCGAATATGCCCGCAAGCTGGACGAAGAGCGCTATAAGGACGAGCGCACCGTTCCGCTGAGCGAGCTGAATAAGAAAGAGGAGGAATAACGGTTATGATCCATACTCAGGAAGCAACCGGCAAGACGGTTGATGAAGCCCGCGCAAAGGCCTGCGCCCTGCTGGGTGTGCAGGCTGAGGATCTGAATGTGAGCTATGAGGTTCTGGAAATGCCCCAGAAGACGGGCTTTCTGGGTCTGAAGCTGACCCCCGCCAAGGTGCGTGTCAGCGTGGAAGAACCCGATGTTCCCGCCGCCCCCGTTGTGGAGGAGGCCCCGGCACCCGCTGCAGAGGAAAAGGTGGAAGCACCTGCTGAAGAAGCGGCGGCTCCCGCCCCGGCCGAGGATGCTCCCGCCGCGGAGCAGCCCGCTGCTCCGGTGGAGGAAGCTGCTGCTCCGGCCGAAGAGACGGCTGCTCCTGCAGAGGAGGCCGAAGAGGTCGAAGTTCCCATTGACATCGAAGAGAACAACAAGGTCAAGGCCGCTGTGGACTACCTGAAGGAAGTCATCACCCTGATGGGTGTCAGCGACGTGACCTTCAGCGCCGTGCAGAAGGGCGAGGCGACCATCATCCGTCTGGATGGCGAGAAGCTGGGTGCCCTGATCGGCCGCCGCGGCGAGACCATGGAGAGCTTGTCCTATCTGGCAAGCCTCGTGGCCAATCGTCTGGAAGGCGACTACATCAAGCTGGGTCTGGATGTGGCCGGCTACCGCGACAAGCGCGAGAGCGACCTGACTGCACTGGCACAGCGCATCGGCGCCAAGGTCCGCAAGACCGGCCGCAGCTTTGCGATGGAGCCCATGAACCCCTACGAGCGTCGCATCATCCACTCCGCCATCGGCAAGATGGAGGGTGTCCGCAGCGAGAGCAAGGGCGAGGGCCGTGACCGCCGTGTGGTCATCTACTCCACCGCCCCCGATGCACAGACCGACAACACCTACGGCGAGCGCCGCCCCCGCGGCAATAGCCGCCGGAACAATGGCGGTTATCGCGGTGGTTCCCGCAGCGGCAATCGGAACGGTGAGCGCAGCGGCTATCGCGGCGGCAGCCGTGGCGGCTCCCGTCCGTCGGGTAGCCGCTGCCCCCGCACGTCCAGCGTGCCGGAGCGCACCTACGCCCCCCGTGACGCTGAGAATGCCGCCCCTGTGGCACCCAAGCGCACCGAGCGCGTGGATGATTTTGCCGATTTCAACTTTGGCAAGATCGAGATCTGATCGCTGAATTTTCAACCATTCTGCTCCTTTCTGGTGGAAAACTGCCGGAAAGGGGCATTTTTTGTGCCGGAGTGGGGGCTGATTCTATCTTTTTCGCGGCACACGTGTTATAATAAAAAGTGGATGTATACCGCCAAACAGGAAGATTCCCGCACCGGCGGGCAAGCCGGGCGCTGAATGGGGAGGGAACACAGATGCAGAATATGACCATTGCGGCCATCGCGACCGCACCGGGGGCGGGCGGCATCGCCGTCGTGCGCCTTTCGGGGCCGGAGAGCTATGCGGTGGCGGCGCGGGTGTTCCGCCCTGCGAACCCGAACAAGCGGGTGGAGGACGCCAAGGGCTACACCGCCTTGTTCGGAAAATTTCTGGAAGGGGAGGACGCCTTTGACGAGGGAGTGGCCCTCTTCTTTCGGGCACCCCACAGCTACACCGGCGAGGACGTGGTGGAGCTTTCCTGCCACGGCGGCAGCGCGGTGGCGCGGCGGCTGGTGGAAAGCTGTATCGAAGCCGGGGCGGCCCCTGCGGCCCCCGGTGAGTACACCCGCCGCGCTTTCCTAAACGGCAAGCTCAGCCTGACACAGGCCGAGGCCGTCATGGACATCATCTCGGCGGATGGGCGGCAGGGCGCCGCGCTGGCCAATGCGTCGCTGGGCGGTGCGCTGGCCAAGAAGATCGCGGCAGAAAAAGAGGCCCTGACCGCCTTACAGGCCCATCTGGCCGCGTGGGTGGACTTCCCCGAAGAGGATGTCCCCGAACTGGACGAAGCCCATTTGCAGACCGTGCTGGGCGGCGTGAAGGACGAGCTGGACACCCTCATCCAAAACTACGACGCCGGGGCCGTTCTGCGGGAGGGCGTGGACTGCGCCATCGTGGGTCGGCCCAACGCGGGAAAATCCACCCTGCTGAACCTGCTGGCCGGATTCGACCGAGCCATCGTCACCCCGGTGGCGGGCACGACCCGCGATGTGGTGGAACAGGCGGTGCGGCTGGGGGACATCCGGCTGAACCTCTTCGACACCGCCGGTCTGCGGGACACCGAAGACCTCATCGAGGCCGAGGGCATCCGCCGCAGTTGGAAGAAGCTGGACGAGGCGGGGCTGGTGCTGGCGGTGTTCGACGGCTCTGCGCCGCTGACCCGCGAGGACTTTGAGCTGGCCCGGAAATGCGCCGGACGCCCGGCCATTGCCCTCATCAACAAAGAGGACAAACCGACCCAGTTCGACGCAGAGATCATCGCACCCTATTTCGCGATGGTGCTGCCGGTCTGCTGCCAAGAGGAGGGGACCCGGAAGCTGATCTCCTCGGCGGTGGCGCGGCTGCTGGGCACAAACCAGATCGACCCCCACGCCGCCAGCCTTTCGGGCCAGCGGCAGCTGGCCGCCGCCACCCGTGCGCGGGAGGCCGTTGCCGGGGCGCTGGACGCCGCCGCCGGTGGGTTCGGGCTGGACGCCGTGTCCGTCTGTGTGGACGACGCGCTGGATGCCCTCTGCGACCTGACCGGCGAAAATGCGTCGGAGGCCGTCATCAACGAAGTATTTGAACGCTTTTGTGTGGGAAAGTAACAGTTAGAGAGCAACTGTAAAATAGAGGGAAACAAACGTGAATCATTTGGGAGATTATGACGTCATCGTGATCGGTGCGGGCCATGCGGGCATTGAAGCGGCCCATGCGGCGGCCGCACTGGGCGCGAAGACGGCTGTTTTTACCATGAGCTTGGATGCCATCGGCAATATGCCCTGCAATCCCAGCATTGGCGGAACGGCAAAAGGAACGCTGGTACGTGAATTGGATGCACTCGGCGGCGTGATGGGTCTGGCGGCGGATGCCACCTACCTGCAAAGTCGGATGCTGAACAAGGGCAAGGGCCCGGCAGTCCATGCCCTGCGGGTCCAGACCGACCGCAAACGTTACCACGAATATATGAAGCACGCGCTGGAACTGACGCCCGGCCTTGCCATCCATCAGGCGGAAGTGGTTTCCATCGAGGTGGAAGACGGCCACGTGAAGGGCGTTGTCACCCAGTTGAACGGCGAGTACGGAGCCAAGTGCGTGGTCATTGCTACAGGCACCAACCTCGGTGGCAAAATTTTTGTGGGTGATGCGTGGTATGCTTCCGGCCCGGACGGGATGCACGCGGCCAACGCACTGACCGAGAGCCTGAAAGCGGCTGGTCTGCCCCTGCGCCGGTTCAAGACCGGCACCCCGCCCCGGGTCAACGCCAGGAGCGTGGACTTTGACGAGATGGAGCTCCAGCCCGGCGACGCCCTGCCGGTCCCCTTTTCATACGGCACCCAATCCCCGCCGGAGAATCGGGCGGTCTGCTGGCTCACCTGGACCACGGAGGAGACGCTCCGGATCGTCCGGGAGAATCTGGACCGGGCGCCCATGTACTCCGGCGTCATCGAGGGGGTGGGCCCCCGCTACTGCCCCTCCTTTGAGACCAAGGTGGTCCGGTTCCCGGACAAGCTCCGCCACCAGCTGTTTGTGGAGCCCATGGGCCTCAACACTGAAGAATTGTACATCCAGGGCTTCTCCTCCTCCATGCCGGAGGAGGTGCAGATCCGGATGCTCCGCAGCGTGCCGGGCCTGCGCCATGCCGTGATGACCCGGCCTGCCTACGCCATCGAATACGACTGCATCGACCCCCTGGCCCTGCGGCCCACCCTGGAGTGCAAGGCTGTGCCGGGCCTATACGGTGCCGGGCAGTTCAACGGTTCTTCCGGGTACGAGGAGGCGGCGGTCCAGGGCTTTGCGGCCGGGGTCAACGCCGTGCGGAAGCTGCGGGGCGAGTGCGATTTCATCCTCTCCCGGTCGGAGAGCTACATCGGCACCCTCATCGACGATCTCGTCACCAAGGGCACCAACGAGCCCTACCGGATGATGACCTCCCGCAGCGAATACCGCCTGCTCCTCCGGCAGGACAACGCCGACCAGCGGCTGACCCGCCGGGGGTACGACATCGGCCTGGTGCCGGAGGCGCGTCTGCGGGCCGTGGAGGCAAAGTACGACGCCGTGGCCCGGGAGATCGCCCGGCTGACCCACACCGGCGTCTCCCCCTCCCCCGCCCTGGCTGCGTTTTTGGCGGAAAAGGGCACGGCGGACGCCCCGGACGGCTGTCCCCTGGTCGCCCTGCTGCGGCGGCCCCAGCTCACCTACGCGGACCTGGCCCCCTTCGACCCGGACCGGCCGGACCTGCCGGCAGACGTGGCGGAGCAGGTGGAGATCAGCGTGAAGTACGAGGGGTACATCCAGCGCCAGCAGAAACAGGTGGAGGACTTCCAAAAAATGGAGCGGCGGCGCCTGCCGCCGGATCTGGACTATTCCTCCATCCAGGGGCTGCGGCTGGAGGCCCGTGAAAAGCTGAACGCCGTCCGCCCGGCGGACCTGGGGCAGGCCTCCCGGATCTCCGGCGTCAGCCCTGCCGACGTGACGGCGCTGATGATCTATCTGGAGCGGTAGTGCGGCGCCTGCCCCTGCTCCATTCCCAGGGCCAGGCCCAGCTGGAGGCCTCTGGCAAAGGCCGCGGTACACCATTGGAGACGCAGGCCCGCCACCTGGTCGAACAGGCCGAGGCGGATGTCCTCCGGCGCGGCGGCCAGCACCTCCTCCAGCACATGGTCCTGGAAGAGCGGCTCCTGGCACAGCGCCGCCTCTGCGTACTCGTCATAGAGCCATTCGTAAATTTCTTTCACAAGCGCCCTCCTTTCACGATATTATATATCGTGTTTATTGTAACACGAGATCTTGTATCAGTCAATAGAAAGGGACCCCTCTATGGATGTGATTCTGCCTATTTTTTCCCAGCGCCTGAAGCAGCTGCGCAGGGACCGCAAGATCACGCAGAAGGCGATGGCCGAGCTGCTTGGAAAAACCGAGCGCCATTATCAGGCAATCGAGGCCGGATGCATCAACGTCCCCGCCACACAGCTGATCTTTTTGGCCGGATATTTTCAAACAAGCGTGGACTACCTGCTGGGCCTCTCGGACCAGCGGTGACCCGCTCTCCCAGAACTTAGAAAAAGCACCATGCCCCGCCGCATGGAAGGAAAGGAAGCTCCCGCCCATGATTATCGACCTGACCCACACCATCACGCCGGAGATGCCCATGTATCCCGGCTCCGCCGCCCCCTCCATCAAGCCCACCGGCTCCCTGACCCGGGACGGGTTCCGGGAGACCCAGTTGACCATCGCCTCCCACACCGGTACCCACATGGACGCCCCGTCCCACATGCTTCCCCGGGGCTCCACGCTGGAGGTGCTGCCCGCCTCCCAGTTCTGCGGCCGGGCCGTGGTGCTGGACGTATCGGACCTGCCGCCCCGGAGCGTCATCACCGCCGACTACCTCCGGGAGCAGAACGGGACCATCCGCTCGGCGGATTTCGTGCTGTTCTACACCGGCTGGGAGCGGAAGTGGGGCACCGGCGCCTATTATGACGACGATTTCCCCGTGCCGGACCAGGAGGCGGCCAAATATCTGGTTTCCTGCGGCCTCAAGGGCGTGGGGACCGACGCCCTCAGCGTGGACACCCTGCGGGATCAGCAGTTCCTGGCCCACAAAACTCTGCTGGACGGCGGTCTGGTGATCCTGGAGAGCCTGTGCCTGAAAAAGGTCGTGGGGCGCACCGACCTGATGCTTTTCGCACTGCCCCTGAAATTTGAGAACGCCGACGGCGCGCCGGTGCGCGCCATCGCGGAATTCCGGGACTTCCCGGAGGAAAAGGAGATGGAGGCGCTTTGAGAAAGTTTCTGGCCATCCTGGTGTGCAAGCTGGGCCGCGCCGTGGGCAAGCTGGTGGCTGAGCGCGCCAAGGCCAAGGGCATCGACACCGTGGTGTTCGATCGCGGCGGCTATCTGTATCACGGCCGCGTGGCCGAGCTGGCTGAAGGCGCCCGCGAGGGCGGCCTGCAGTTCTAAGGGAGGAGGAAAGAATTAATGGCTCGTTTTGAAAGAGAACCCAAAGAGTACGTGGAGAAGGTTGTGTACCTCAACCGCGTGTCCAAGACCGTCAAGGGCGGCCGCGTGATGAAATTCTCCGCCCTGGTCGTCGTGGGCGACGGCAAGGGCAAGGTGGGCTATGGCCTGGGCAAGGCCGCTGAGGTCCCCGAGGCCATCCGCAAGGGTATCGAAGCCGCCAAGAAGAACATGATCACCGTGACCCTCTCCGGCACCACTGTGCCCCATGAGACCATCGGTGAGGCCGGCGCCGGCCGCGTGCTGATGAAGCCCGCTGCCCCCGGTACCGGCGTGATCGCCGGCGGCGCTGTGCGTGCCGTCGTCGAGGCCGCAGGCATCAAGGATATCCGGACCAAGTGCCTGCGTTCCAACAACCCCAACAACGTTGTCGCCGCCGCCTTCGAGGGCCTCAAGAGCATGCGCGGTCCCGAGGAGGTCGCCCGCATCCGCGGCAAGAGCGTGGAAGAGATCTTGGAGTAAGGAGGGCACTCACAATGGCTAATCTGAACATCAAGCTGGTCAAGAGCCTGAACGGCCGCATCGCCAAGCACAAGGCGACCGCCGAGGCCCTGGGCCTTCACAAGATCGGCGACACCACCGTGCAGCCCGACAACGCGGCCACCCGGGGCAAGGTCGCCCAGATCGGCTACCTGCTCCAGGTATCCGAGGAAAACTAAGAGGAGGCGCGAGACAATGAATCTGCATGAACTCTCCCCCGCCGCCGGTTCCAACACCAAGGCCTACCGCAAGGGCCGCGGCAACGGCTCCGGCAACGGTAAGACCGCCGGCCGCGGCCAGAAGGGCCAGTGGGCCCGCTCCGGCGGCGGCGTCCGCGTGGGCTTCGAGGGCGGCCAGATGCCTCTGGCCCGCCGCCTGCCCAAGCGCGGTTTCCACAACATTTTTGCCAAGCCCCTGGAGGCGGTGAACGTCTCCACCCTGGACGCCAAGTTTGCCGACGGTGAGACTGTCACCGTTCAGGCTCTGCTGGAGAAGGGCATCCTGTCCAAGTGC
>OHWE01000072.1_pt1 | contig 67817 bp, 56 predicted proteins | sample 1579661 | NCBI WGS metagenome assembly OHWE01 (sample SAMEA3882552, study PRJEB24775) | human gut metagenome | biome: human-associated habitat; feature: intestine environment; material: feces | place: Netherlands | collected 2009/2010 | reverse complement strand
AGCACCTGACTGTTAATCAGGGTGTCGCCTGTTCGAGTCAGGCAAGAGGCGCCAGTAATTTGGGCGGCGGGTTTTTGATCCGCCGCCCCTTTTTATCGGTGCGGGTTGTAACCATTCTGTTTCTTTTTTCACATTTTTTTCAAAATTAACGGTTTCTTAAAAAATGTCCTCTTGAAGAAGCTGTCAGATTGTGGTATACTGCACCTAAGCTTTAGGAAGTTTTCCTGAAGCGATGGATCGATCAAAGGGTAGGCGCTCCCTTCTTTTTGATAGCAGCTTGGCCTCTGCTTTGCCTTGGTTCTCCGCAGGGCAGGGCAAAGCAGAGGGCTATGCGCTGCTTTTTGAGAGCGAAGAACCTTTCTCCTGCGTCAAAATCTGCTGAAGATGCTCTGTATTTGCGGTACGCACAAAGTTTTACTTGTGTATTGGACCGTATTGTGCTAGAATATGGGAGGCAGTTTTGAATATTAGAAAGTTGAAGAGAGATCGTTTCCCATCGGTTGTCGGTCTCTTGTAAAGGAAACATCTATGCGTTATACCTATGTGCGGCAGCACGACACGACCGACTGTGCAGCTGCCAGTCTCGCAATGGTGTGCCTCCATTACAAAAAGGAAATCACCATCACCCGCTTACGCGACATGATGGGTACCGACATGAAGGGCACGAACCTCGTGGGTCTGCAGAAAGCCGCCAATGAGATGGGCTTCAACACGGCAGCTGTCCGTGTGGACCGCGAGAACTTTTTAAGTGATTTTACGCTTCCCTGTATCGCACAGGTCATTACGGATCAGGGCATGACACACTTCGTGGTGGTCTTCAAAAAGACCACCATCAAGGACGACACCGCCCGCCACAAGCATGTGCAGCAGGAAGAGGAACGCAAGGCCGATAAGACCAAGAAGTACAAATGCAAGGACACCGTGATCATCGGCGACCCGGCAAAAGACCTTGAGAAGATCAGCCTTGATGAGTTCTATAAAAACTTTACCGGTGTGTTGCTGCTGCTGAACCCGACTTCCGAGTTCAAGGGCGGCAAGGCGAAAAAGTCCACCAGTGTCAACGGCACGGCGAAGGACGACGGTAAGGGCAAGGAAGAGTTCAGCTACAAGGAAGGCAAGCACCGCATGTTGAAGCGGTACATCGACCTGTTGTGGCCGCAAAAGAAACTCTTTTTCTACGCTATCCTCAGTTCGGTGATCCTGACGGTGATCGGCATCGTCTCCACAGTGTTCAACAAAGCGCTGATGGACGAGGTGCTCCCGTACGGATTGAAGAACTTGCTCGTCTCCTTGATCATCGTGTTCAGCGTGGTCAACCTCACCAGCAACCTGCTCAGCACGGTTCGCGAGTGGATCTTGATCTTCCTGTCCATCAAGGTAGACATCCCGTTGATGATGGGCTACTTCGAGCATGTGTACAAACTGCCGATGAAGTTCTTCGCAACGCGGAAGACCGGCGAGATCACCACCCGCTACTCCGATGCAAGCACCATCAAGTCCGTTCTGACCAGCATGGCGATGAGTATCGTCATGGACGTGGTCATGGCGCTGGGTGTAGGCGTCGTGCTGTTCCGGATGAACTCCACGCTGTTCTCCCTCACCCTGTTCAGCACCGCGCTGAGCTTCCTGCTCGTCATCATCTTCAAGCAGCCGTACAAGCGGATCAATGAAGAAACGATGCAGCAGTCGGCGATCCTGAACAGCCAGATGATCGAGAGTCTGCGCGGCATTGAGACCATCAAGTGCAATGCGTGCGAAGACCGCGAACTGGAAGCGCTGGAACGGGAGTACATCAAGAGCCTGAAGATCAGCCTCCGGTCCAGCAAGATCAGCACCGGGCAGTCTTTGATCTCCACCGTTATCACCACGGTGCTGGGCATGGTCACGACCTATGCCGGTATCATGCAGGTGCTGAACGGCGACCTGACGCTGGGCGGCTACATGGCGTTCAGCACGCTTTCGGGTTACTTTACTTCTCCGGTGAGCGACCTGATCGGGATGCAGATGTCGATTCAGGAAGCTGATATCTCCATGAAGCGTCTGACCGAGATCATGGACTACGAGTCCGAGCAGTCGGAAGACGAGGAGCACACCGAGATGGAGCAGATTGAGGGCGACATCGAGTTCAAGGATGTCACCTTCCGGTATGGCAACCGCAACCCCGCACTGAACCACATCTCCTTCACGATCCCGCAGGGCAAGAAGGTGGCGCTGGTGGGCAGCAGCGGCAGCGGCAAGTCCACCATCACCAAGCTCCTGCTCAAGTATTATGAGCCGGAGAGCGGCGAGATCGATGTGAATGGCATCAACCTCGACGAGTACACCAACGCATCGGTGCGCCGCGCAATCTCTTACGTTCCGCAGAATGTCGAGCTGTTCAGCAAGACTCTGTTTGAGAATATCCGCATTTCCAACCCGAACGCCACCATGGAACAGGTGAAGGAAGCAGCGAAGAAGGCCGATGCACACGAGTTCATCCGCAAGCTGCCGCTGCAGTACAACACCTACTTGGAGGAAGCCGGCAACGGCCTGTCCGGCGGTGAGAAGCAGCGGATCGCTCTGGCACGAGCCTTCCTGAAGGACTCGAACCTCTATATTCTGGACGAATCGACCAGCAGTCTGGATTTTGGCACAGAGAACACCATCTTTGACATGATCTACAACCAACTGGCTGATAAGTCGATGCTCATTGTGGCCCACCGCCTGTCCACCGTCCGCGATTGTGACCTGATCTTGGTCATGGATCACGGCGAGATCGTGGAGCGCGGTACCCATGACGAGCTGCTGGAGAAAAAGGGCAAGTATTACGAGCTTTGGAACCTCCAGCAGGGCATCTTCCGCCATAAGAAGGAAGCGCCCAAACCTGTGGCAGCGGCCGTTGTCGAGGAAGATGACGACGGTGAAGAGGCCATTACTTATTAAGTTGCAATCGAGTGCGCACTCGATTACATAAAAACGGCTTTTGGAAGGTTGCGCAGCCGGAAAAAAGCCTCAAATTCGATTCAATCATTTGAAGGGAGTAATTCATTATGATGATGCCTGCAAACTACTCTGTTATCGCAGAGAACGAGCTGTCCTATGTCGAGGGCGGCGCATCCTTTATCGACTGGGTTGGCGATCGCACTGCTACCGTTTGGACTGCTGCTAACGTCAAGACCTTCAACACCAACGTTGTGACCATCGTTGGTAACGCTTTCGTTGATAACATGGTCCACAACACTCTGGGCTATGTCTTCGGCGGCAACGCTACTTGGAAGGGCATTGGCGATGCTTTCAAGGGCTTCTTCGTTGCTGAGAACAAGAACGTCGGCGACTCTATTGCTCACACTCTGGGCAATGTTGCTGCTGTTTACCTGCTGGGCAACACCACTGTTGCCAACAAGGCTGGCGACGTGAAGCTGAAGGCTGGTAGCCCCGCTTCCAAGACCCTCTCCTACCTCGACAAGGATGGCAATTGGAATGAGATTCTCAAGGTCGTTGGCTAATTTGGCTTAACAACTAAATAGAAAGAGTATTTCATTTGCACCGCCCTACTTGTTAGGCGGGGCTGATGACAATGCCTCGTAATGGTGTGCCAGGAGGCGTGAGCCTTCTGGCACACCTTATTTTTATAGTGTCACTTATTATGTGCCCCGCAACGCCCCGCGCCCGGTGATGGCTTTGCCGCAAACCGGATGCAACGGCGGGGAGGGGCGGTAATAGGTGATCGTGTGTGGGGAAAATAAAACTATTTGCTCTATCGCAAGCGCAAGCTGCTCTATTGCAAGTGCTATCCGTCCTATCGCAAGTGTAAGCTGCCCCATCATAAGCGCAATCTAAACGGACGCGGTGCGCCGCCGGCAGCGGGCTTGCCCTCTCCGTCATCGCTGACGCGATGCCACCTCTCCCAAAGTGAGAGGCCTTGGCAGTCCGCCAAGTTTCCGGTTTGGAATCTTTACGCCCTGCTGCCGCAAGGGGAGCTGTCAGGCGCTACGCTCAGACTTCACGCCTTTGCCAAGGGCTCCCACTTTGGGGGAGCTGGCGCGAAGCGCCTGAGAGGGCGAGGCCGCTGCCGTGGCCGCAGGGCCTTTGTTTAGCAGATGCTTTCGGTAGGGAGAGGGCAGACCCGTCGCAGGGCCTTTGTCCAAAACCCACAAAGCCTACCCTTGCCTTTTGTGCAAGGTGCTTCTGAATTGTGACCAAAACGTGTAAATATTGAGAAAAATGCGAAGGAAGTGTTTACAAAAGTGTAACAGGCTGGTATACTTTACACCAGTGAATGACGACGAAATTCAAGGGAGATGAAAAAGGTGGAAACTGCACCGCACCACGCATGGAAAAAACTGTCGGCACTGATGATGACGCTGGCATTGATACTGACGCTGCTGCCCGCCGCGCTGGCCGTAGACTTGAACGTGGACGTCGGGTTCTACTTCAAGCAGAGCCGGGGCGGCACCTGCACACTGGCCTCCGCCGCCATGATGCTCCGCCGCCGCGCTTACTTCGATGGGCTGGATGGCTGGGTCGATGTGACCGAGAACAGCATCAAGAGCACGGCGTGGTCCGGCGGTCTGTCCCACAGTTTTACATACAATGCGATGCACGTTGGCTACGCCACCCTTCCTTCCGGCAAGGCCGCCAAGACTGAGACCCTCATCCAGATCCTTGCCGAGCACCCGGAAGGCATCGTTCTTTATGATCGCCGCCAGCCCCACGCGGTGCTCCTGACCGATTACACCAACGGTGTGTTCTACTGCTCCGATCCGGCCAACGGCGTTTCTGCGGGGCGTGTGCCCCTGTCCAGTGCCAGCATCTCCATCTCCGGCGCGTCCTGCTACTGGTACATCACCTCCGACGCCAACGATGACGGCACCGGCTTGGAAGAGCTGGAAGCCGCTGTGGCCGCTGAGGAGACGGAAGCAGTTGCCGAAGCTGCACCCGCACCCACGGAGGAGACGACTTCCTCCGATACCGCCAGCGACATTTGGAGCTGGCTGGACGGCATGTTTCAGTGATCCTTTCTGAAAACATCCTTTCGATCAGCAAAGCAGCCGGGCAGAAATGTCCGGCTGCTTTGTTGTTTACTGGCGCAGTTCCGTTCCGGGGAAGTAGTGGGCGAGGATCTGCGCGGCGGTCTGCCCCTGCTGGGCCAGCGCCTTGGCACCCCACTGGCTCAGCCCGACCCCGTGGCCGTAGCCCATGGTGGTGAAGAAAAACGTCCCGTTCTGGTACTGCACCGTGAAACAGGCGCTCCGCAGCCCCAGCGCCTTGCGCAGGGCCGGGCCGGTGATGGTCTGCCCGCAGACCGGCAGGGAAGCCACATAGCCGGAGGGGGTCAGCGCGGCCACCCCGAACCAGCCTTCCGGTGCGGAAGGGTCCGGGGCGAGGCCCAGCCCTTTCAACAGCTCTTCGGTCTGCGCGGTGGAAAACTGGACCGTGTAAGTAAAATGATCGGCCTCCCGGTCGGTGCTGCTGTCCACGGGGACGAGGTAGGGGACGGCGCTGCCCCAGACGTTTTCGCTGGCTTCCGTCTGCCCGTTGGAGATGGCAAAATAGCTGGTCCCGGCGGGGGCGTTGTCATAGTACAGCACCTGCGTCTCCACCGCGTCCACCAGCGCCGCCAGCCGGGCGTGATTCTCTTCGTAGGCCGTGCCCCAGTAGCTGCGCAGGACCGTGTCGGTCAGGTAGCCCTGCCGCCGGGCCGGGTCCGCCGTCAGCCACCCGGCAGCGGGGTCGGCTGCGTGATCCCGGCAGTAAAGCGCGTAGCTGTGGGCGGCAATGGCCTGTGCCTTGAGGGCTTCGTCCGGCCACGTGATCGGCATCTCCGCCGCCACTGCCCCGATCAGATACTCCCGCCGCGGCACCGCCGCCACGGCTCCGTCCCTCAGGTCCCGGATGAGGAAGCTCTCGCTGTCCTGATCGGAGGGCGGCGCGGAAGCTTCCGGCAGGGCAGCCGGGTGGGATGCCGCCGGTTCCGGGGCGCTCTCCGCAGCCTCCGGGGCCGCCCGGCCCAGCGCGGCAGTGGCCAGCCGGTACCCGGCCAGCGGCAGCAGACTGCCCGCTACGAGCAGCACGGCACAGAGCAGAAAAAAGGTGCGTTTCATCACAGGACCCCTCCCGGACAGGCAGTTTCGTTTCGGCCAGTGTAGCAGAACCGCCGGGAGAAAAAGCGCAGATTTCATCTTCTTCTTGAATTTGTTTCACAAAAGCGCTATGATAGACTCATGCCATCAGTGTGGATGGCAGGGAAAAGTATAAAGTAAGAATAGAAAGGGGAGTCTACGCATGAACTATAAGCACGCAGAGGTGGCAACTCTGTCCCCGCAGATGATGCGGACCCTGTGCGAAGAGTACATCGCCAACAACTACATCGACCCGGAGACCAGCGAGCGGCTGGGGGTCAAGCGCGGTCTGCGGAACCCGGATGGCACCGGCGTCCTCGCCGGTCTGACCAATGTATGCGATGTCGTTGGCTACAAAAAAGATCAGGAGGGGCACGTCATTCCCATCCCCGGCAAGCTGATCTACCGGGGCGTCAACATCGAGGAGATCGTGGAGGAGGCCTACCGCAACGACCGCTTCGTTTTCGAAGAGGTCATCTGGCTGCTGCTGTTCGGCAGTCTGCCCACCCAGAGCCAGCTGGACGAGTTCTGCGAGCTGCTGGCCGAGCACCGGGCCCTGCCCGACGGCTTCATGGATACCATGAACGCCCCCTCGCCCAACGTGATGAACAAGATGCAGCGCTGCGTGCTGGGCCTGTATTCCTACGACGAGCACGCCGAGGATCTGAGCCTTGAGAACATCCTGAACCAGAGCATCAACCTCATCGCCAGTATGCCCACCATGATGGTGAACGCCTACCAGATGAAGCGCCGCTATTACGATAAGCAGAGCATGTTCTTCCACCTGCCCAAGCCCGGCCAGAGCACGGCAGAGCACATCCTCAGCACCTACCGCCCGGACCAGAAGTTCACCCACGAGGAAGCGAAGCTGCTGGATATGTGTCTGCTGGTCCACGCCGACCACGGCGGCGGCAACTGCTCCACCTTCACCACCCGCGTGCTCTCCTCGTCGGGCACCGACACCTACTCGGCCATCGCGGCGGCCATCGGCGCGCTGAAGGGCCCCAAGCACGGCGGCGCGAACCTGATGGTCAACCGCCAATTGCAGGACATCCTCAAGCACGTGGAGAACCCCGAAGATGACGACGAGGTGCGGGAGTACCTCCGCCGCATCCTCCGCAAACAGGCGGGCGACGGCTCCGGCCTGATCTACGGTGTGGGCCACGCGGTCTACACCGTGAGCGACCCCCGCGAGGTCATCCTGAAAAATCGTGCCCGCCATCTGGCTTACGAGAAAGGCTTTGAGGAAGAGTACAACATGCTGTGCAGCATCGAGCGGCTGGCCCCCGGCATCTTCGCCGAGGAAAAGGGCAGTACCAAGCCCGTCTGCGCCAATGTGGACCTGTTCAGCGGCCTGATCTACAATATGCTGGGCATCTCCGAGGATCTCTACACCCCGCTGTTCGCCATCGCCCGTGTGCCGGGCTGGTGCGCCCACCGCGTCGAGGAGGTCGTTTTCGCCAACCGTATCATCCGGCCCGCCTACAAATATCTAGGCGTGCGCCAGAAATATAAACCAATCGAGGAACGCTGATGAATCCGCTGATCAAACTTCTGTTCGTTGTAGGAACTGCGCTGACCATCGGCCGTGCGCTGGACCTTGGCCTCTGGACCGATCTGGAAAGCGGCCTGTGCGCCGTCGGCCCGGTCTGGCTGCGCTATGCCGCGCTGGCCGTGGGCGTGCTGGCGGCCATCTGCATTGGCCGAAAGCTGGCCCATGGGCCGCAGGAACTGCGGAACCACTGCAAGGCCTCCGGCATCGTCACGGCGATGGCAGGGGCATTCTTTACTGCCGCAGGATTTTTGCGCTTCGCCGTTGGAATGACTGGTGCAGGCTCGTTTGTTCGCGCGATACTGGAAATTCTGTGTGGCCAGTGGCTGGCCCAGCTGGCGAAGAGCTGGCTGCGGAAGGACTGGCAGCCGCCCACAAAGAGCATGGCCTCCGGCATCTGGGGCACGCTGGTGTTCTACTGGTGCGTGCTGAGCCGTTTCATGGAGAACAGCTCCAGCTGGCACCGCGTCTCGCCCACTGTCATGGTGTGGGAGATGCTGGCGGTGCTGCTCTTCCTGTCCAGCCTCGTGCGGGCGCTCTGGCTGCCTGAAACGTCGGACGGAAAGCTTTTGTGCATCTCCGGTCTGGCCAGCTTCATGCTGGCCTTCTGCTGGGAGCTGCCCCAGACCCTGACGCTGGCCATGCCTTCCCAGTTCAAACTGACCAATCTGCCCGCCATCTTCTTCGGCCTCGGCATTGCGTGCGTGGGCGTTCTGGGGGTTTTTGCCGTGGTGCGCATCGCCGCAGCCGCTGCCTTCGAGAGCCGGGAGTAAGCACTCTCTTGGCTGAATTGCCGAAAAGCGGCCGAGAAGAGGTAGAAAAATCATACAAAAGCCAAAAAGTGTGAAATTGAGTTGTTAATTTTTTGGCAGACACTTGAAACTTTTCGCATTTTGGACTACAATAAAAACACCGTGAGATTATCCGATGAAAAAGGGTAAGAACATTTAGGAGGTATTATTAACATGGCTGTTAGAGTTGCTATCAATGGTTTTGGTCGTATTGGCCGTCTGGCTTTCCGTCAGATGTTTGATGCTGAGGGTTACGAGGTCGTCGCAATCAACGACCTGACCAGCCCCAAGATGCTGGCTCACCTGCTGAAGTACGATACTGCTCAGGGTTCTTTCTGCGGCAAGATCGGCGAAGGCAAGCACACCGTCGAGGCTACTGAGGATTCCATCATCGTCGACGGCAAGGAGATCAAGATCTACGCTGTCAAGGACGCAAAGGATGCTCCTTGGGGCGAGCTGAACGTGGATGTCGTTCTGGAGTGCACCGGCTTCTACACCAGCAAGGAGAAGAGCATGGCTCACATTCAGGCTGGCGCAAAGAAGGTCGTCATCTCTGCTCCCGCAGGCAACGACCTGAAGACCATCGTCTTCTCCGTCAACGAGAAGACCCTGTCCGCTGAGGATCAGGTCATCTCCGCTGCTTCCTGCACCACCAACTGCCTCGCTCCCATGGCTAACACCCTGAACAAGACCTATCCCATCGTTTCCGGTATCATGACCACCGTTCATGCTTACACCGGCGACCAGATGATTCTGGATGGTCCTCAGCGCAAGGGCGACCTGCGCCGTGCTCGTGCTGGCGCACAGAACATCGTCCCCAACACCACCGGTGCTGCTAAGGCCATCGGTCTGGTTATCCCTGAGCTGAACGGCAAGCTGATCGGCTCTGCTCAGCGTGTGCCTGTTCCCACCGGCTCCACCACCATTCTGGTTGCTGTCGTCAAGGGCAAGGACGTCACCAAGGAGTCCATCAACGCTGCAATGAAGGCTGCTGCTTCTGAGTCCTTCGGCTACAACGAGGATCAGATCGTTTCTTCCGATGTCATCGGTATGCGTTACGGCTCTCTGTTCGATGCAACTCAGACCATGGTCGCTAAGATCGACGACGACACCTATCAGGTTCAGGTCGTGTCTTGGTACGACAACGAGAACTCCTACACCTCTCAGATGGTCCGTACCATTAAGTACTTCGCTGAGAACTGCTAATCACAGCTCTACGCTCAAAAGTGCTTGAGGTGCCGTGCTGAATGACGGCTAGTATTGGCTTTGCTGGTACGAACATGCTGTGCTTGGTACGACAACAGGATATTGAGTTCAACACCCTTCCTTTTGCGGGTTTCCGTGAGAGGAAGGGTGTTTTTTTATGTTGTTGAAAGAAGCAAGAGATGGATTTTTGTTTGATTGTGAGTGTCGGCAGTTGGCAAAAGGGTCAATTCGTAATTATCGAGCAGAAACGAAGTTCTTGATGCGCCAGAATGCAGCAGGAAAACGCTATGTCAGACACTCCGGGGGTAGTTAAAAATCTGGTAAGGGACGCTGACTCGGTAGAATGAGATCGTTGTTCCATCTCCCCAGCCCGAATTAGAATCTAGCAGCAGAAGGCCTCTGCCTTTCACAGAAATGTGATGGGCAGGGGCCTTTTTGCGTTAAGAAGAAGGTTGCTCAAAAAAGAAAAAAGTATCCTCCACATGGAAAATGGAGGGCCATGGACAAAATCTGGCGTTATTCCAACAGATTCAGCGCTTTTCTGCCCCTCATAGACACCGGATGGGAGAATATCCGGTTCATCTCCCGGCGCTTTCGGGTCAGGTCAGAGTGCACATAGCGCTGCAAGGTGATATTGGCGTTGGCGTGTCCCAACAATTCGCTGAGGGTCTTTACATCACACCCCGCCTGCAAACAGGTGGTAGCAAAGGTGTGTCGCAGCGCGTGCGGACGTACTTGCCGGACGGTCGCCTGCTTCAGATACGCCTTGACGCTTTTCCGATAACAGCGGGGCTCTGTAGGTTTGGATTCACTACCAGATAGAAACCATGTAGAATCACTGGCTTTTCCGCGCAGCTTTTTCAGCATAACAAGCAGCTGTTTCGGGATTGGAATTTCCCGGCGGGAGGTGCGGGTTTTGGGTGTCTGGATGACCACCTTTGTGTGACCGTTTCCGCAGGAAATTCGGCAGACCGTCCGGTTGATCTTCAGCGTGCCGAGTTTCAGGTCAAAATCGCCCCATTGCAGGCCGCAAATCTCACCAATTCGAAGCCCCAATTCCAGCCCCAGTAGTAAGCCGATTTTGCGAGGCGTAGGGTTCGCCTGTACATATTGATGAAGTCGCTGCTGTTCCGCCGGGGAGAGAGGCGCAGAAATTTTGTCGATGGCTTTCGGCAGCGCAACTTCCAGCTCCATTGGACGAATCAGACGTAAATGCGCGGCATATTTACAGATGCGGCGCAGCATGGAGAGGCATTCCCGCGCAGAGGAGTTTCCCAGCGGCTTGTGCGTGGCATCTGCGGGCGAGATGATCTGCTGCATGGCCTGTTCCAGAAAGCTTTCCTCAAGGGAGGCGACCGGCACTTTGCTCAAAACCGGAAGAAGATACTTGTGCAATGTATACGAATAATGTGCATAGGTGGATTCTTTTATGCTGTTCCGCAGGGAGTGCAACCATACCTCGGCCAACGCTTCAAAGGTCAGGTCGGTTCTTTTCAGATTGTAGAAGCCCGCTTCCGCTTTTTTCCGAATCAGTACCTGCTTGACCTCTGCATAGGCCACGCCATAAATATAGCCCCACTGGATTTTTCCTTCCGGCGTGCGTGCCTTGATGTACCGGCCTTCCCACCGGCCATCCTTGCGTTTGTGAATGTTTTCTCCCCGTCGTGCCATTTCTGTTTCCTCCTACGGCTTGGACACCCATCTGACCACTTATTTTGTCCACCTTCGTTTTTAGCTGGATTTTTCATGCAGAACTGGGTAACGTGCAAAAACTTTCAGCTTCTGCGAGGTTTTTTCTAAGGTCATATGGGATACATTTGCAAGAAACTCTATTGATTCCCAGATACAACCATGATAAAATAAGAGGAGAATTCAAACAATGATGTCGAAAGATCGGTATCCTCCATTTTCCATGTGGAGGATACCCCTGAATTGCGGTAGGGGGGTGAACAAGGTGGCATTGCGTCTGTTTGAGCACAACGAGAAAGCATATCATGCGGCAGTCCGGATGATGGAGCAGTACGGCAAGGCTGCCATTGTTCATCCCACCGGCACCGGAAAGAGCTACATTGCGTTCAAGCTGATCGAGGACAACCCGGAGAAGGTCGTGATCTGGCTTTCTCCCAGTGAATATATCTTCAAGACACAGCTGGAGAGCCTGAAAAGGAACGACCCGGACTTTCCGCTGGCGAACGTCCATTTTTACACCTATGCGAAGCTGATGTGCTGTACCGAAGGCCAGCTTGCAGAAATCGCAGGACTTCAGCCCTCTTATATCATATTGGACGAATTCCACCGTGCCGGCGCGGAATGCTGGGGCGAAAGTACGGTGGCGTTGTTAAAGTTATGCCCAGAGGCAAAACTGTTGGGGCTGACGGCGACAAACGTCCGGTATCTGGATAATAAGCGTGACATGGCCGAAGAACTTTTCGATGGCCGTGTTGCGAGCGACATGACCCTTGGCGAAGCAGTCGTCAGGGGTATTTTGCCTACTCCGAACTATGTGACCACCGTCTATCAGTACCAGAAAGACTTGGCTCGCTATCAGACAAGAGTGGACAATCTGCGTTCTCCCGGTATTCAGGATGTGAATCAAAAATATCTGGATGCCCTGCGCCGCGCCTTGGAACAGGCAGATGGATTAGATAAGGTGTTCGCTCATCATATCACGAACAAGTCTGGGAAGTACATCGTGTTCTGCGCCAATAAGGAGCACATGGACGAAATGATCACCCATGTGCCGGAGTGGTTTGCAAAGGTGAATGCGGAAGTGGCGGTCTACGAAGCCTACTCGGATGACCCCGGTACAGACAAGGCGTTTGCCGACTTCAAGACGGATGAGAGCGACAAGCTGAAGCTGCTGTTTTGCATCGATATGCTCAACGAGGGGGTTCATGTAGAAGGCATTTCAGGTGTCATCCTGTTCCGGCCCACCATTTCACCCATCATCTACAAGCAGCAGATTGGCCGCGCTTTAACCGCTGGGGATAATACGACACCACTTATCCTCGATGTAGTCAACAACTTCGAGGGTCTATGCAGCATTGCGGGTCTGCAAGGCGAGATGCAGGAGGCAGTCTACCGCCTGAATGCCAACGGTGAGGGTGACAAGATCGTCACCGAGCGGTTTGAGATCATCGAGCAGGTGCACGACTGCCGGGTGCTGTTTGAGCGGCTGCAAGCAAGCTTGTCCTCTAGTTGGGACCATTATTTTTCGGAAGCAAGCATTTACTATGCGGAGCATGGCAACCTGAATATTCCAAAGCGTTATACCACACCGGCGGGATTGAGCCTTGGTGTATGGCTGGTCACCCAGCGCCGTGTTCGTGCGGGACAGACTCCGGGGAACTTGACCGAACAGCAAATCGCACGGCTGGACAGCATCGGCATGGTCTGGGGCAATCGGAAGGAAATTGCGTGGCAGCATGGATTTGAGGTCGCAAAGAAATACCATGACACCTACGGAAACCTGATGGTGCCCGGCAAATACACCGACCCGGACGGTTACCCCTTGGGGCAGTGGATTCTTAAGACCCGGCAGCAAAAGCTGAATGGCCGCTTGAAGGAAGAACGCATCGCACAGCTTGATGAGATCGGCATGGTGTGGAGCGTTTTTGATGCCAAGTGGGAAAAGGCTTATGCGCTGGCTGCCGCCTACTATGAGGAAAACGGCAACCTGAATATCCCGCGTTCCTATGTGACAGCGGCTGGCGAACGGCTGGGGCAGTGGGTCGCAAGCCAGCAATGGGCGTATCCAAAGGGAAAGCTGACAGACGAGCAGGTAGAACGGCTCAGCCGGATCGGGATGTACTGGGGCAATCGCAATGACCGTCAGTGGAACGAAGGGTATCAGGAGGCCAAATACTATTTTGATGCCCACGGCGATCTGAACGTCCCGGCAGAATATGTGTCTCCGGGCGGTTACAACCTCGGAAATTGGGTCAAACGGCAGCGGTATACTCGCCAGAATCCTGAAAAAAGCTGCGCTGTTCTGACAGAGGAACGGATTGCGAGGTTGGATGAGATTGGGATGCGGTGGGAAATCAGAAATCCGAAATCTCAAAAATCATGTCTCAAATTAAAAGAAAAGGTAGAACCTGCAAAAGCAGGGTGACAGTGTGAGGAAAACATGGAAGAATTGAATTACCGCGTTGATTTTGGACCGTTCTATGTTCATTTGACCCAGAGGCAGAAACGATACCTTGCGGTGAGGTCTGTAGTTGACCGCATTTTGGCGGCGCTGGCGCTGATTGTACTTTCCCCTTTGTTTTTGGTGGTGAGCATTGCACAGAAGATCAGCGCACCGGACGAACCAATTTTCTTTTTACAAAAGCGGGTAGGCAGAGGCGCACATTGCTTTAATATCATCAAGTTCCGGACGATGAAGAGCTCTGCACCGAAGAATGTGGCGACTGGTGATCTGGAAAGTCCGGAGACGTATATTTCCCGACTGGGACGCTTTCTGCGTGATACCAGCATTGATGAGTTGCCGCAGTTTGTCAATGTGGTGCGTGGGGAAATGAGCCTCATCGGTCCTCGTCCGTTGGTGTATACCGAGCGTGAGATTCGCTTCCTGCGGCGTTGGTACGGCGTGTATCAGGTGACGCCGGGTATTACCGGCTGGGCGCAGATCAACGGTCGGGACACGGTGGATGTGTACGACAAAGTCTACTATGACCGGGAATACGTCCAGAATGTCAGCCTGAAATTTGACCTGAAGGTTATTTGGAAAAGTATTCAGGTTGTTCTGGGGCGCAAGGGCGTTGTGGATGGAAAAATTGACCCGGAGTTCCGGAAGGAAAGCATTGTGCTTCTACGGGAGAGCAGACTGGTGTCGGTAAATGATACAAATTGTGAAACGAAAAAACTACAAATGGTGTGAGTGAAAGATGCGAATTGTTTTAGCTGCAAACGATACTACTTTTATCTATAATCTGCGCCGGGAAATTTTGAAGGGCTTGATTGCAGAAGGACACGAGGTGTCTGTAATGTGTCAGGTACTCCAGTTTAAGGATGAGCTCGAGCAGATGGGGTGCGGTGTTATCGATATCGAGACCGCACGGCAAGGAAAGAATCCTTTTAAGGACGTCGTTCTCTTCCGGAAATACTATCAGGCGTTAAAAAGGCACAAACCGGATGTGATGCTGGGAAACAATATCAAACCGAACGTTTATGCAGGGTTGGCCTGCCAGATGTTGAAGATCAAGTACATCCCAAATATTACCGGCCTCGGTACCCCGGTGGAAAATCCCGGCCCTTTGCAGGTACTGACGACCCGGCTTTACAAGATGGGTGTGGCTGGTGCAAGCTGCATTTTTTTCCAGAACGGCGAAAACCAGCGCTTCTTTGAAACACACAAGATGATGCCGAAGCATGCGAAGATCCGGTTGCTGCCGGGTTCCGGTGTGGATCTGGAGAGCCATCCGGCGTTCCCGTATCCGGAAGGCGAGACGGTGCATTTCCAATTTACGTCCCGTATTTTAAAGGAAAAGGGCATTGACCTGTACCTTGCTGCGGCCAAACGGATCCATGCAGAGTACCCCAACACGGTGTTCCATATCTGCGGCGGCTGTGACGATCCTGCCTACGAAGAAATCTTGAAGCAGGCACAGGAAGCTGGAGATGTGGTCTATCATGGCCAGCAGAAGGATATGATCCCATTCCTGAAACAGGCAAGCTGCATTGTGCATCCGTCCTACTATCCGGAGGGAATGAGCAACGTGCTTCTGGAGGGGGCGGCCAGCGCCCGGCCTATCATTGCCACCGACCGTGCAGGCTGCCGGGAAACGGTGGAAGACGGAGTGACCGGATTCCTGATTCCCATTCAGGATGAGGAAGCCCTAGTCCATGCGCTGGAACGATTTATGCAGTTGACGCCAGAGCAGCGGAAAGCCATGGGTCTGGCCGGTCGTGCAAAAATGGAACGGGAATTCGACCGAAAAATCGTGGTGAAAGCGTATTTGGAAGAGATTCAAGCGTTGGAGGGTAACGATGAATAAATACATCAAGGCGGTATTTTGTGTTCCGCTTGCAGGAATCAAGTATGCCATTCTGAAGATTGAGAATGGGGGACGATTCCATGCTGCCTTTCCGGCAATTATGTCGCCGATGACCGAGGTCACCGTAGATGGAAAATCCGAACTGCGCATTGCGAAAAAGTTGAAAATGCATAATGGCGCAAAAATTCGCGTTCGTAAAGGCGGGAAACTGGAAATTGGCAAAAACTTTGGAATGAGCAATGGCTGTGTCGTTACTGCCTACGACCATATTAAAATCGGTGACAATGTGATGCTTGGTCCTAATGTTCTGATTTATGATCAAGATCATGATTATCAGGCCGAGGGTGGTGTTGCGGCGATGAAGTTCAAAACCGCACCGATTACGATTGGGAATAATGTCTGGATAGGTGCCAATGCCCTGATTCTCCGGGGAACAACGATTGGTGATAATACTGTCGTCGGGGGGGGGGACAGTCGTCAAAGGAGCCTTCCCAGCAAACAGTGTGATTATTCAAAAACGAACAACGGAGGTTCGGCAGCAGCATAATGGAACCAATCAGAGTATTACATAATATCGCAAGTCTTCACTTTGGCGGATCACAAGCATTTGTAATGAACCTTTATAACAATATGGATCGAAAAAAAGTGCAGTTCGATTTTGTTGTTACCCCAGAAGAACGGAAAGATCTATATGAACAGGTTGAGAAGATGGGAGGACGGATTTTTGTTTGTCCTAAATACATCGGTAAAAACCATTTCGCATACTGCAAGTGGTGGGATTCCTTCCTTAAGGAGCATCCGGAGTACCATGTGATTCACGGTCATGTTCGCAGTACAGCTTCGATTTACCTGAAAATTGCAAAAAAGAATGGATTGGTAACGATTGCACACAGCCATAGTACGTCCAATGGAAGTGGTATTTCTGCCATCGTGAAGGATATGTTGCAACTGCGAATTCGGAATACAGCGGATTATCTGTTTGCGTGTTCCGACAAAGCCGGCAAATGGCTGTATGGAGAAAAGGCTACGAAACAGCCGAATTACCGGATGATCCCCAATGGCGTAGATTTGAAGCGGTTTGCATTTTGTGAAGAAAAGCGGCAGCAGATGCGTCAGGAACTCGGAATTGCCAAGGATACCTTTGTTCTAGGGCACATCGGACGGATCACAGTTCCCAAAAACCATCAATTCTTAGTGGAACTATTCGCAGAGTACCACAAAGAGAACCCCAATAGCAAGCTGCTTTTGGTGGGCGATGGTGAACTATTTGAAACGGTGCAGCAGCAATGCACGGAGCTTGGAATCCAAGATGCAGTTATTATGGTTGGCAGCAAAACCAACACGGAAGACTATTATCAGGCCATGGATGTGTTTGTTTTTCCGTCCTTGTGGGAGGGGTTGCCTGTTTCGGTTGTGGAAGCACAGGCAAATGGTCTTCCGTGTTTGCTGTCTGACGTGATAACACATGATGTTGATTTAACAGACCAAGTGAAGTATCTTTCGTTGACTGATAAAAAAGCATGGCTTCGCAAGGTTGCGGACATTCAGAGAAAGCCTCGAATTGCTACCACAGCAGAGAATATGGTGCGACTGCAACCGTTTGACGCAACAGTGGTTGCAAAGCAACTTCAGAGTTTTTATCTGGAACAGGATGAAAGGGCAAGAAGATGAGTCAATATATATTGCGCCTAGACGATGCCTCCGATTATATGGACGTTGAAAAGTGGCAGCGGATGGAGGCACTTTTAGATCGGTATGAGATTAAGCCGTTGGTCGGAATTATTCCGGATAACCGGGATTCATCTCTTACCGAGAGTTATAAACAAGACCTTGAATTCTGGGATAAGACTGCACGCTGGAAAGCCAAAGGCTGGGAGCTGGCACTTCATGGTTGCTATCACAAGTACACGACCAAGGAAGGTGGCATCAACCCGGTAAATAAAAGAAGTGAATTTGCAGGTGTTCCGCTGGATAAGCAGAAAGAAATGATTCGGCACGGTGTGGATGTTCTGAAAGACCATGGCATTGAGCCAAAAGTTTTTTTTGCCCCATCACATACTTTTGATGAAAATACATTATTGGCGCTAAAGGATGAGTCTGACATTCGCATCATCAGCGACACAATTGCAAATGATGTGTATTTTGAAAATGGCTTCTATTTTATTCCACAGCAGTCTGGGCGTGTAAGAAAGCTGCCGTTTAAGACGGTGACCTTTTGCTATCATCCCAATATGATGAAAGACGAAGATTTCGAGAACCTTAAACTTTTTCTCAAGAAAAATGCTGAGAGCTTTAGAATGCCGATTACCGTGGACAAAAAAAGAGGGCGGAATCTGTTTGATAAGGCTTTGCGGAAATTATATTTCCTGAGAAGATGACACATAACTTATCAGATGGAGCATTTTTATGAATATAGATAATAATGCAATAGCTTGTATGCATATCGCCGTAATTGGAGGCGCTCATCACAATACACTCGGCGTGATTCGGTCTTTAGGTGAGCAGGGTATAAAAAAAGAAAACATACACGTGTTACTAATTGGAGAACATATTTCGAATAGAAACATCATCTCTACTAGTAAATACGTGATAGAACAGAACGTAAGTCACGATGAGTCTTACGAAAAAACAGTCGGTTGGTTAAGAAAACTGGCGGAGGATGGAAAAAAGAGGGCGGTTGTGTGTTGCTCTGATGGAGCCTCTGAGGTGGTTATATCAAATAAGCGAGAGCTTTCGGATAGCTTTTATTTACCATCGAGCAAAATTGACATTAGTCAGCTAATGGAAAAAAATGTACAGGACACAATTGCAATAAGCTGTGGACTTCATGTCCCTCAAAGCACGGTTATTACGCAGGGGAACGATTTTGAATGGAATCTGTTTCCGTGTATAACAAAGCCCTTAAAAAGCGTTATTGGTGCAGGAAAATACGATATTTGCATTGCGTCTTCTTATAGTGAATTGGAATCCATACTTGGGAGAATTGAAGCCAAAGAAGTTCAAATTCAGGAGTTCATTTTAAAGAAAATGGAATTCCAGTTGATTGGATGCTCCCTAGATGGTGGAGAGACGATTATTATCCCCGGGTACACGAGGATTTTGCGGCAGCCACGCAATACAAACACGGGTTATCTAGAGTATTTGCCGATTGAAGGTCTTGATTATAATTCAGAAGCAGTCCATGAATTCATAAGAAAGATAGGTTATAGCGGCTTGTTTAGTGTTGAGTTCATCCGCGATGAAAATAATAAGGATTATTTTCTTGAAATTAATATGCGCAACGATGGAAACGCCTACTGTGTAAAGAGTGCTGGCGTAAACCTTCCGTTTATATGGTGCTACTATTCGGTGTTTGGGCAACTACCAAAGTTGCCAATGACTTTTAGCAACTCAATTCGATTTATTCCGGATTTTAATGACTTAAAGGTCGCACTGTCACAAAAAAAGACTTTGGAGTGGTTTGCTGATTTTGCTAAAGCTGATTCGCATTCTATTTTCAATTCAAAGGATATGGGACCATTTTTTGTCGAAATCGAGAATCAAATAAAGAGACATATTTAACAGTTTGATTGTAAAAAATATACGAATATTCACAAGAGAGAACAGACATGAGTAAGATTGTATTTTATGTAAATGCTATAAATGGCGGCGGCGCAGAGCGTGTCATGGTGAACTTGGCAAAATATTTTTCTGAAAATGGTTATGATACCACTTTGGTTACATCTTTTCGGGACACGTGGGAGTATCCGCTTGCGGCGACTGTAAGACGGCTTACGCTGGAAGAAGTGGAAATCAAGCAATCCAGAATAAAGAGAAATTTTAGCAGAATCAAGAAATTGAGAAATTTATGCAAATCTGAGAAGCCCGACATACTTGTTTCATTTATGGAAGAGCCGAATTTTCGTGCAATATTGGCGACAAGAGGTCTTCCTGTAAAGACACTGGTTTCTGTCCGGAATGATCCTAACAAAGAATATGCAGGAAAACTGGGGTGGTTTGTCGGTAAAGCGTTGCTTCCGATGGCGGATGGTTGCGTGTTCCAGACAAGCGATGCGCAAACATGGTTTCCGAAGCGGTTGCAGAAAAAATCACGAATCATTTATAACGCCGTTAAGGAAGAGTTTTACCAAGTGGAGCGCACACCAGTGCGAGGTGAGATCGTTACCTGTGGTCGCCTGACGGAGCAGAAAAATCATAAGTTGCTGATAGATGCATTTGCAGAGGTGCAAAAAAACTATCCTTATGCAACATTGAAAATTTATGGAGAAGGAACACTTCGGGAAAAGCTCCAGAATCAAATCGATTCACTGAATCTTAATGAGAAGGTTTTCCTGATGGGAGCCACCAACGATGTAGCAAAAGCGCTCCAAACGGCAGATTTGTTTGTGCTTTCTTCTGATTATGAGGGAATGCCAAATGCTTTGATGGAGGCGATGGCGGCCGGTGTACCGTGTATCTCTACAGATTGTCCTTGTGGTGGGCCAAGGGAGCTCTTTGGCGAGGAGGGTTCCAATAAGTTAGTGCAATGCAGAGATGTGAATCAAATGGAAAAGGCAATCTGTAGTGTTTTAAAAAACATAGCAGATGGCACGATAGAAAAAAGGAAGGCTGAGATATTCCGCCCAGAAAAAGTTAATAAGATGTGGGAAAAATATGTAATGGAAATCACAGAATGAGGTAATAGGAGCAGATTAAATGACAGTTTACGCGGCTGTATTTTTGGCTATTTCATTATGTGTATTGGTGTCATACGGAAATGTGCCCCTTAAGACAAAAAATTATCTTTACTGGGGGTGCGCAACGGCCTTGATTGTTCTATCAGCTGTCCGTGACTTTACAGTTGGAGCCGATACACTAAACTACTGCCAAGGATACCAATATATTCAACAGCTATCATTCGAAAATGCGATGAAATTTGGATGGGAACAGGGGTATGTTGCTATAAATTGGTTGCTTGGCCAATTTTTTGGTGATGAGCGGACATTACTTGTTTTTATGGCAACTTTTATTTTGATGCCTATTTTTATATGGATAAAAAGAGAATCGAAGAGCCCCCTATTATCACTCATTGTATTTGTTGGTATGGGAATGTGGAATTCCTCAATGTTTATTCTCCGCCAATGGTGCGCAATGGCAATCCTTACTTTTTCATATAAATATATAAAAGAGAGAAGATTTGCTCCATTTATCCTTCTCGTTTTGATTGCAATGATGTTTCATCGAACGGCGGCCATTTTTATATTGGCTTATTTTATCGAAGGTGTTTCAATAAATAAAACATCTGTATTCTTCTCCATACCTCTGTCAATTGCGATTGGATTATTAGGCGGTAAAATCCTTGGTATCCTTAATCGCTTTGCACGAATTAGCGAAGGCGGAAATTTTAACGGCGGAGTCTCGATGCTGATTGTTTTATGGCTTTGCATAGTTGCAACATTTGTTTGCTTCAAGGGGCGGATTCCAGAAAGACTTGAATTCTATTTCAAATTAGTTTTTTTGGCGGCGTTTTTGCAACCGATCGCTTTTACGTTTTCAAATTGGGCACGAATCGTAGCATACTTTTCGATTTCGCTATCAATTTTTCTTCCGAATTTTGTTATGGAACTGACATCTAACGAATCCAAAAATCATCACTTACGGCTTCCTCTTGGGGTCACAGTATGTGTGTTGATGCTTGCTTGGTTCGGGATGACGAAGCCGGAGCCGTATATATTTATGTGGTCATAAGGAAATACAGAGGGAATGGAATTCAAAAACTATTTTTGATGCAAAATATGCAGAATTTTCAAATTCCATCTATTATTGGTTTGGAATGGGAAACAGAGCGATATTGGCTTCCGGCGTAGCAAGCTATAAAAGCAGTTTTATGGGTCCCTTTGGAATTATAGGAACCAGATGGTTGTTGGGCAGTTGGCTGTTTGCGGCATTGAAATGTAGCAAACAAGATAAAATGTGTTTGATCTACGTAATGTTCTTTTTTGTATCCTTGTATCAAAGGCCGTATGCTATCATATCAATTTGGGGATATATTTTTCTTTTTGGCGGAATCGAGTGGCTGAAAGATTCAACAAATAATATTGTAGGTGAAACCTAATGATTAAAGTTGTCCATTTTATTCATGGCTTAAATATGGGTGGTGCGGAGACTTTAGTGAAAGACTATGCATTGTTGATAGATAAAAAAAAATTTGAAACTATAGTGCTTTGTTTGAATCATGAAAATTCACCCTATGAAAAGATGCTGGAAGAGTCTGGAATCCAGGTGATTTGTTTACGAGACCGGATGCCATTGGGATATAAAAAGGGACTTGTAGCAAAGGTTGTAAATCACTATGAACTTTATTTTGAAGTACGTAAAGTTTTACGGATATTAAAACCTAATATTTTGCATGTACATTTGGAACTAAATAGATATGTGAGCTTTTGCCGACTGCCAAAGACAACCCGTATTTTTTACACAAATCATCACACGGTTGCCAGATGGAAAGAAGAAAAAGCAGACGTTCGTGCGATGAGAAAGCTGATTCGAACCTATCCAACACGAATCATTGCCCTTACGCAGGAGATGAAGAAGGAAATCGATAAATTATTTAATGTGGAGAGTACAGCTGTCCTAAATAATGGTATTGATTTAAGCCGGTATGAAGAATGCATAGATAGGAGCAAAAAGCGTAAAGAATTAGGGGTGCCGATAAATGCGTTTGTAGTGGTTCATATCGGACGGTTTAATCCTATCAAAAATCATATGTTTTTAATTGACGTGTTTGAACAAATCAAGAAAAAAAAGCCCGAAGCATTCTTGTTGATGGTTGGCAAAGGCGATACGGAAAAGGAAGCATGGATAGAGCTGAATAAGAAACATCTGGAAAAGTCAGCGATGATATTGCACGATCGCAAAGATGTGCCAGAAATTCTTCTTGCTTCAGATGCAGCGCTCTTCCCATCCATTTCGGAAGGTCTCGGCATTGCAGTAATTGAAATGCAGGCAGCAGGCTTACCATGTGTTGCATCCACGGGCGTGCCAGAAAATGCTTGCATCTCGAATAAATTGCAATTCTTGAGTCTTGAGTTGAGTGCGAGGGAGTGGGCGAGAAAATTGCTTGAAATGTGCGAAGATACAACGCCGATTCAATATTCAGGTATTGAGGAATGGGATATTCGACATAATGTGAAGCAGTTGGAAAAAATGTATGAGGGAGAAGATTAAATGGCAGAAAATAGAACCCAAAAAGTGATTTTGAACTCTGCTGTTACGTTATCGTGTCAAATTATTTACCTTGTTGTTAGCTTTGTATGTCGGACAATTTTTACTAAAACCTTAGGCGCTGAATATCTTGGAATTAGTGGACTTTTTTCCAATATTCTTACGATTCTGAGCTTTGCCGAACTGGGAATCGGAAGTGCATTGGTCTATCGCATGTACAAGCCATTGGCTACAAATGATCAAGAGAAGCTACGCGAATACATACAGCTTTATAAACAAATCTATCGTATAATCACGCTTGTAATTCTTTTGGCGGGTTTGGCATTTGTACCGTTTCTTCCATCCATTATCGTTGCGCCAAATGTAAAAGAAAATGTGACCCTCCTTTATGTTTTATATTTAGCACAGACAGTAGTGACTTATGTATTTGTTTACAAAAAGTCTATTCTCATTGCCGATCAAAAAAGCTATATCGTAAACATCTATACGCAGATGTTCAACCTTGGAATGAACATTGCGCAGTGCGTTTTTCTCGTTGTGACACATAATTTTGTCATATATTGCATCCTGAACATTGTTTTTAATCTTGCAAACAACATTGTGTGCTCGTACTATGCTGACAAACATTATCCATATCTTAGGAAAGCCTCTAGCCTAAAATTGAGTTCGGAGGAAATTAAAAATCTTTTCAAAGATGTTAAAGGACTTCTGCTTACCAAAATTGCAAGCACAGCATTTAGTGGAACTGATAACATCTTCATTTCTACTTTTATTGGTATTAGATATGTAGGAATACTGTCAAATTATACGGTATTAAGCAGTATTGTAAACAGCGTATTAAATCAAGTCTTTGACGCCATAACAGCATCCATTGGCAATCTTGTTGTAACCGACGAAAAAAGCAGGGCGGAAAGTGTTCTTAAAAAACTATTTTTTCTGAACACTTCGCTATACGGATATCTATGTCTCGGAATGATAATTTTACTGCGGGAATTTGTGACACAGATTTGGCTGGATTCTGAATATGATTTGCCACAAGTCGTTATTATGCTCATCCTGTTCGAACTGTTTCTTCGTAGCATCCACTATCCATTATATATGACCAGAAGTGCTATGGGATGTTTTTCTGAGTATAAAGTGGTGTTTGCCGTAGCTGCAGTCCTGAATATTGCGCTGGATTATGTCCTTGTCCGGCCAATGGGAATTGCAGGGCTTTATATCGCAACCATTATCTGCCGGGGTATTACTTATTTTACAGATGCATGGGTTGTGTATCATCAACAGTTAAACCGCTCGGTCTGGAATTATCTATATCTGATCCTTAAATGGATTGTCTTTTTGGCCGGTTGCGGTTTTGTTATGACAAAAATCGTGGCGTTGATCACAATCTCCGGATTCGCAGGCTTTATTCTGCGTGGATTGACAATTTCTATTATCTATGCACTTTTACACTTTCTGACATTTTCACATTGTGAAGAGTTCAAATATTATCTGAACATTGCAGGTCACATTGTTTACAGAATCAAGAGGAAAAATTGATATGAGATACGGTATATTAACATATCACCAGATTCCAAACTATGGGGCTGTCTTACAGGCATATGCTTTGTGTGCGGCGATAAGGAAACTTGGGTATGATTGTGAAATTATCGATTACCAGTGCGAGAATATTGTAAAACGCGAACTGTCGATTCCGCAATGTTCAAATCCTATCAAACAGACAGCGTATAAATGCTTTATTTGGCCGCACCAAAAACGAAAAATCAAGGAATGTGTTGACTTTCTGCAAAAATTCTATAGCAGACAGCGTTATACAAAGGACACGATTGAGGAAGCTAATCGTCAATATGATGTCTTCATTTCGGGTTCGGACATGATCTGGAATCTTGATGTAAATGGTGGGGATATGTCTTACTTCCTTGATTTTGTGAGTGCGCCCCATAAGCGTTTATCCTTTGCATCCTCTGTTGGCGATGTGTGGAGTGAAGAACAATGCTCTAAAATTGAAGAGGCTTTGAAACATTATCAATGGATCAGCGTAAGAGAATTTGATACCTGTGAAAAAATTAGGAACCAGTTTGGTCTTCCCTGCGAAGTGGTTTGCGATCCGACAATGCTTCTCGAGGCTTCTGAATGGTCCAAGCTTACTTTTTCGGTTCCGGAAAATAACTACGTGCTCGTATATTTTCCGTATGATGAAATTCTCACAGCAGCAAGAAAATATGCAAAAAAGGAAGGAAAAAAACTTATTATTTTAGGAACGACATATCCATGGAAATCGAATGACTATAAAACAATTTATTCTCCGCAGGAATGGATGTCCTATATCAAATACGCCGATGCTGTTTTTACTGATTCTTACCACGGTCTTCTTTTTTCGCTTTACTTTAATCGACCTGTGTGGACAAACAATAGAAACAATAGACTGGCAATGTTGCTGAAAGAACTGGAAATTGAAAAATGCTATATCGAAGAAGATCCACTTTTTCAGCATACGATTAATTATGAAATATGTAATAAAAAAATATGGCAAAAGAGAACTGCATCGATAAAGTTTCTGCAAAAAGAGTTGGGGGAGACAAAAAGTAATGCACGTTGAAACAAATTCACAGAAATGTTGTGGCTGCACAGCTTGTATGGCTATCTGTCCAACACAAGCTATAAAAATGCAAAGCGACTCTGAGGGATTTCTCTGTCCACAGGTATCTCACGATATTTGTGTGGAGTGCGGCATGTGTGTCAAAGTTTGTCCCACTGCCGCAAAGCCGACCATGCATACTAAACAGATAGAGGTGCCTATGCAGGCATATGCGGTAAAGTGGCAAGATGTGGCACGAGTCGGCTCTGCATCAGGCGCATTTTTCCCGGCTGTTGCAAAATATGTGCTTGAAACAAAAAACGGATGGGTATGCGGTTGCGTACTGAGAGAAGACACTCTGATGCCAGAACATATTGTCAGCAATACGTGGGCTGATGTCCAACGTATGCAAGACTCCAAGTATGTTCAGAGTGATATGAAAGATTGCTACAAGAAAATTGAAGAGCTGCTTAAAACAGGTCAAACAATTCTTTTTACTGGGACTTCTTGCCAAGTTTCCGGGTTATATTCATTCTTGGATTGTAAAAAGATTAGCACGGAACGCTTGCTGACAATCGATTTCTTTTGCCACGGCGTTCCTTCTCCGAAAATATGGAGGGACTATTTGCATTTTTACGAGGAGAAGAAACATCGAAAGCCAATTGCATATCGCTTCCGAAGCAAGCGATATGGATGGGGTAGCTCGAGCAGAGGCTCGAGCCACCTGAATAGTATTACTTATAAAAATACTATTCAGGTGGCTAATCAAGATAATGTGTCTTGGGCATCTAGAATGTGGCGTACAGTTTTCTTTTCTAATTTATGCATCCGAAACTACTGTCATAGCTGCCCCTACGCAACGATTAACAAGCCTGCCGACTTTACTATGGGTGATTTTTGGGGAATTGAGAAATTTCATCCCGAATTTGATGATGGAAAAGGATGCTCGGTAGTGATTGCAAGAACGAAGAAGGCGCAATCCACAATGTCTAAGGTAGAGTGGCTTACAAGCGAAAAAGTAACCCTAGATGAGGCCATACAAAAACAGGCAAATGCGTTTGCACCAAGTACGGCAAACCAGCATAGGGCTGAGTTTTGGGATGATTATGGAAAATATGGATTCGAGTATTGTGCAAAAAAGTATTTTCTCTATACAACAAAAGATCGTGTAAAGGCAATTATAAAGAGAGTGTTATTTGCACTCAAAATACGAGATATTTATTGAATTATAAACGAAAATACTATTAAAAAAAAAATAAGATGGCTTCGTTGTGTGGAGTACAATGGGGTTTTATACTATGTTTGTGCCATGCAGTATAGCAGAAGGAAAATCAATATAATGGAATTGTACAAAAACAAATATTGGGATGAAAACAGAAATGTAAAAATAACTGTTTTGACCCCGACATATAATCGAAAAGATACGCTGTTAAGGACAATCCGGTCAATCGAAAACCAGGTTTTTTCAGACTGGGAGTATATCATTGTAAATGATGGGTCGACAGATGGTACAGATAAAGTGGTAGAACAATTTATGCAGACCACAAAACATCCAGTGCTGTATATTAAGAAGGAGAATGGCGGAGTACATACAGCAAGAAATCTTGGCTTTAAAAATGCGCGAGGAGAACTTTTGATAAATCTGGATTCAGATGATGAGTTGGTTCCGGAAGCGTTGAAGGTCTTTTGGGATACATGGAAAAAAAATTCCATATATTGATAAGGAAAAGTACCGGGAAGTGGTTGCACAATGCAAAGATGAATCTGGAAAGAGAGTAGGTCAACCTTTTCCCCAAAATATAAATCAGCTTCCATGGGATAAGGCGCGGACGATTTGTTATGAATCTGGTGAAGAACATGTTGCGTGCTTTGTAGCAGATGTTATGAAAAGAAATTTATTCCCGGAACCAGAGGGTGTAACCTTTATGACGGAGAATATTCTGTGGCGAAAGTTGGATCAAACATATTGTGCGTATTACATTAATGATATGTTGAGAATTTATCATCAAGAAGGTAATGATCACTTGTCGTCTGGACTTTCTGCAGGACATAAAAAGACGATTCAAAATTGTAAAAATGCACTATGGGAGAGTACACAGTTTCTTAATGATTGGAAAACTTATCAGGATGGCGGAAGCTATGCAAAGGAGTTGCTGAGATACTGTATCATGAACCATATTTTGCGTCAGGATGCGACACAACGGAAATTTCGGAAAGGATGTGCACTAAAGGGAATAAAGAACAAGTGTCTGTTTTATCTGATGTGGTTTCCCTCAATACCTGCGGCAAAGCTCTATCAAAAGAAAAAAATGAAGAGATGAAATTTAAAGATGAGAAAAATTTTAGTTCGATTTGATGATATCTGCCCAACGATGGATTGGAGTCAGTGGGATCGTGCGATGAAAATTTTGAAGCTGTATCACGTGAAACCGCTGATAGGTGTAATTCCAGACTGTCAAGATCCGGATTTATTAATTGGTCCACCGCGGAGGGATTTTTGGGATTACCTTAAGTCGTTACAGTCTGATGGTTTTGCAATTGCAATGCACGGATATCTTCATGTATACGACACAGCTGTACGTGGAATTGTGAATGATACATTCCGTTCGGAATTTGCTGGACATAGCTATGAGGAACAATATGAAAAAATTCGAAAAGGAAAAGAAATACTGACTTCTCATGGAATCCAAACGGATATTTTCTTTGCACCAGCACATTCCTATGATGAAAATACTTTAAGGGCACTATCCGCAAATGGTTTTAAATACGTTTCAGACGGAAAGAGTAGTAAGCCATTTGTTCGTGAAGGAATTATATGTATTCCGTGTCGATCAGGTGGGTGCCCTCGAATTGGAAAATATGGATATTATACGGCAGTATTTCACGCGCATGAATGGAAACGACCAGATAAGAAGAATTGCTATGATCAGCTGAAAACTTTATGCGAAGAATATTCTGAGGAAATTGTAGATTTTGAAGAATATGCAAAACAAAAGACTGGAATTCCATTTGTGGAATATATGAATGAAAAATTGTATATTTTCTATGAAAATAAGATAAAGGCAACATTGCGTCCAATGGTTCATCTGATTAAATCAGTGTTAAGAAATATAAAAGAAAAAAATCAAAGGCTGGCTTGATAAATGGGTGTGTAAGAGAGCTTATAGCACTGCCAATGGTCAATCCAAAAGTTTAAAAGGAGTTGTTTATATGCAGGGTGATGTTATTTTCATCACCGGTTCCTCCGGTTTTATCGGTTCCAACCTTGCCAAGCGTATCCTGACCACGGAGCCAGATACTAAGGTCATTGGTCTGGACAACATGAACGATTACTATGATGTCCGCATCAAGGAAGCTCGTCTCGCAGAGCTTCAAAAGTTCGAGAAATACACCTTTATCAAGGGCAACCTTGCGGATAAGGCTCTTATCAACAGTATTTTCGAGCAATATCACCCGGATATTGTGGTCAATCTGGGTGCTCAGGCAGGCGTGCGTTACTCCATCACCAATCCAGATGCCTACATCGAGAGCAATATGATTGGCTTCTATAACATTCTGGAAGCTTGCCGCCATTATCCTGTGGAGCATCTGGTGTATGCATCTTCCAGCTCCGTCTACGGCAGCAATAAGAAGGTGCCCTACTCCACCGACGATAAGGTGGACAACCCGGTATCCCTGTATGCTGCCACCAAGAAGTCCAATGAGCTGATGGCGCACGCATACTCTAAGCTCTACAATATCCCCTCCACTGGTCTGCGGTTCTTCACGGTCTATGGCCCTGCCGGTCGTCCGGATATGGCATATTTCGGTTTCACCAATAAGTTGGTGAACGGCGAAACCATCAAGATTTTCAACTACGGCAACTGCAAGCGTGACTTTACATATGTGGACGACATTGTTGAGGGCGTTGTTCGTGTGATGGCAAAAGCTCCTGAAAAGAAAAACGGCGAGGATGGCTTGCCCATTCCGCCCTATGCAGTCTACAACATCGGCAACTCTAATCCGGAAAACTTGCTGGATTTTGTGCAGATTCTGTCTGAGGAGTTAGTACGTGCTGGTGTACTGCCTGCAGATTATGATTTCGAGGCTCACAAGGAATTGGTGCCTATGCAGCCTGGCGATGTGCCTGTGACCTTTGCAGACACCGAGCCGTTGGAGCGTGACTTTGGCTTTAAGCCCCACACTCCGCTGCGGGAGGGCCTGCGGAAGTTCGCTGAGTGGTATAAAAAGTTCTATATGGAATAAAGCGGTGGGAGGAATTATATGCGCTGCGAGGAACGATTCTACGAAATATACGGCAAGGAACCTACGGGCATCAGCTTTTGCCCCTACCGGATTTGTCCCATTGGTGCCCATAGTGATCACAACTTAGGAAAGATCACAGGACTTGCGATTGATAAAGGAATCCATATTGCATACAAGCCCAAGATGAATGGTGTTATTGAAATGTGCAGTCTTCAATTCCCGAAACGTGCCCAGTGGCATATCCGGGAGATTGGCGAAAAAACGGGTGACTGGGCAGACTACCTGCGGGGAGCGACTTGGGCGCTGAGCAATCGGTTTCCGTTGACAGTCGGACTCTGTGGCGTTATTGAGGGCTCTTTGCCCATTGGCGGTTTGTCTTCCTCTGCTGCGGTGATACTGTCCTTTCTGGATGCATTGTGCCAAGTCAATGGAATTAAACTGGAGCCGTCTGAACTGATCAGTATTGCGTTTGATGCGGAGAAGAATTACGTGGGCGTTAATGTGGGAACCCTGGATCAGAGCTGCGAGGTTCTGAGTAAAAAAGACCACTTGCTATATCTGGACTGTAAGGACAACCACTATGAGCTGATTCCAACAAATCCCAATATGAAGCCCTACAAGATTGCGGTGTTTTTCAGCGGTTTGGAGCACAGTCTGGCTGGCTCTAAATATAATATGCGGGTGGATGAACTGCGTTCTGGTGTATACGCCTTGCAGGCTTTTGCGGGTCTGGAGTACGGAAAGTTCAATGAGGCCAATGCCCGTGATGTTTCGTATGAAATCTACCAGACCTATAAAGATAAGCTGCCGGTGCAATGGGCCAAACGCTGTGAACATTGGTATACCGAGTTCAAGCGTGTGGAAGCCGGTGCGGAAGCATGGCGGCGAGGGGATTTGGAGGAGTATGGACGCCTGTGCTTTGAATCTGGCTGGAGCAGTATCCATAACTGGGAATCCGGTGCGCCTGAGCAGATCAAACTCTACGAGATTATGAGGGAGACCGCTGGCATTTACGGTGGACGCTTTAGCGGTGCTGGCTTTAAGGGGTGCTGCATGGCACTAATAGATCCCGGAAAGACAGATGTTATTAGGGAAGAAGTGGAACGAAAGTACCTCACTGCATTCCCGGAGATGCGTGGCAAGTACAGTTTCCATCTGTGCGAGAGTGCGGACGGCGTAGGGCATAAGACGGAGGACTAATATGAAGTGCTTGATTTTGGCCGCGGGATACGCAACCCGCCTGTATCCATTGACCGAAAACTTTCCCAAACCCTTGCTGAAGGTAGGGGATAAGACCATCTTGGACTGGCTGGTGGATGACATTGATACCGCTGGTCTGGTGGATACCTATGTGGTCATTAGCAACCACAAGTTTGCCCATCATTTTGAGGACTGGGCAGCCACCAAGAAGCAGAATATACAGGTGGTAGATGATGGAACCAGCAGCAACGAGACACGACTTGGCGCTGTGTGTGACGTACAGTTTGCCATTGACCAGTTGGGGCTGGATGATGACCTACTGGTGATTGCCGGTGATAACGTGCTGGATTTCTCCCTCTCCAGGTTTGTTGCCTATGCCGACGAGAAGAAAACCTCCTGCATCATGCGCTATTATGAGCCCAGCGAAAGGAAACTCACCAAATGCGGTGTGGTTGAGTTGGATGATCGGGATAAGATCCTTTCGATGGAAGAAAAGCCAGCCCAACCCAAGAGCCACTGGTGTTGCCCTCCCTTCTATGTCTACACCCGAGAGGATGCCCAAAAGGTCAAGGATGCAATCGAACAGAAGAAATGTGGCACCGATGCGCCGGGAAGCTTCATTGCGTGGCTGTGCACAGTAACGGATGTGCATGCTATGGAAATGCCGGGCAAACGGTATGACATAGGCAATCTGGAAAGCTATCAGCAGGTTCAGCAGGAGTATCAGGGAATCAAGGCATGAGTCTTGCTAAGGATGGAAGAACGTACAGAAAGGGAGAAAGAGCGAATGAAAATCGCAGTTGCTGGTACCGGTTACGTCGGTCTGTCTATTGCCACGTTGCTGTCCCAGCACCATGAGGTCATGGCAGTGGACATTATCCCGGAGAAGGTTGACCTCATCAATCATAAGAAGTCCCCAATTCAGGACGAGTACATTGAAAAGTATCTGGCAGAAAAGGACTTAAATCTGACGGCCACACTTGATGCTGAAGCTGCCTATAAGGATGCGGACTTTGTTGTCATTGCAGCGCCTACCAACTATGACAGCAAGAAGAACTTCTTTGACACCTCTGCTGTTGAAGCTGTCATTAAGCTGGTAATTCAGTACAACCCGGATGCTATCATGGTCATCAAGTCTACCATTCCCGTTGGTTTTACTGCCAGCGTTCGAGAAAAGTATCACTGTGACAACATCATCTTCAGCCCAGAGTTCCTGCGGGAGAGCAAGGCGCTTTATGATAACCTGTACCCGAGCCGTATCATTGTGGGTACTGATGTGGACAATGCACGTCTGGTAAAGGCTGCTAATACCTTTGCTGGTTTGTTGCAGGAGGGCGCTATTAAGGAAAACATCGACACCCTGATTATGGGCTTTACTGAAGCAGAAGCTGTCAAGCTGTTCGCCAATACCTATCTGGCTCTGCGCGTCAGCTATTTCAACGAACTGGACACCTATGCAGAGATGAAGGGATTGAACACCCAGCAGATCATTAAGGGCGTTTGCCTCGATCCTCGTATTGGTGACCAGTACAACAACCCAAGCTTCGGCTATGGCGGTTACTGCCTGCCCAAGGACACCAAGCAGCTTCTGGCCAACTACGCTGATGTGCCTGAAAACCTGATTGAAGCTATCGTGGAATCCAACCGCACCCGCAAAGACTTCATAGCTGATCGCGTTCTGCAGATGGCAGGCTATTATGGTTATGGTGAAGATAACGAGTACGATAAATCTCAGGAAAAGCCCTGCGTGATTGGCGTATACCGCTTGACGATGAAGTCGAACTCTGATAACTTCCGCCAGTCCTCCATTCAGGGCGTCATGAAACGTATCAAGGCTAAAGGCGCGACAGTCATTATTTACGAGCCGACTCTGGAGAATGGTTCTACCTTCTTCGGCAGCGAAGTTGTGAATGACCTTGAAGAATTCAAAAACCGCAGCCAAGCCATCATTGCCAACCGCTATGATAGCTGCTTGGATGATGTGCAGGACAAGGTCTACACCCGCGACCTGTTCCGCAGAGATTAAAATTTATTGGAGATGTGGCTTGGTATATGGCAATGCGGCCTAATGATTTAATATAATGAAGTCAAAATCAATTGGATAGAACAACTATAGCATGAAAAAGACATATGATAAAAATGGTGAAAAACGATTGAGATGTGTAAAGTGAGGAGTATAGGAGTGTTTCTTTTGGATAAGATAACATCTTTCTGCAAAAGGGAGACTCGCAAAAAAAGTAGTGTTGGCATAGCAATTACCCTTTTGTATCGATTGTTGTCAAGTGCAGTATTTCAATGTATGGTAAATGCTTTCTTTGCCTTCTATGCATCTGCATATGCAATAAAGAGGCAAACGCTGAATTGGGGAGGGATTGCGATTTATTTTGGTGTTTTGCTGATTATTGGAATGATAAATCAATATCGCTCTAAACAATATAAGCGTGTTGACTTGTTAAAAAAAGTTCTTGAACAGTACGTGACCGTTGTTGATTTGGCAGATGATGATTTGATCGGTATGCTTGAATCGGAAAAGACTGTTAATATTTTGGATAATACCTCACAAGCTGTTGTTTCGTCAGTGTATGGTGCGATTCAAGAGTATTATAATGAACATGAGTTCAAAATTAGTATTGTGCAGAATTTTATGGACAGCAATGGTGCGTATTGTAAGATGACTGCGTTCAATAAGCTAAGTGCGATTCCGGAACGCCACCGAACAAAGTATTACCATTCTGAAATATTAACCGGAAGCTCTCAAAATTTCCCGTTCTTTTCGAGGGCCCTTGCTGAAACAGAGAGTGAAAAGAAACATATCGGCAGCCGAGGCGAGATTTATATCAAAAGTCGCGAAAAGATACAAGCATTATTTGAAGATAATCAGCATAGAAATGGAACGCAACAATATCTAGGAATTTTAATTTATAACGAAGCAAAAAAGCCAATTATGTTGCTACAAGTGTGTGCAAACTTTGAAGAGGGTTTTGGCGACATGGAGGATGTCAATTTGGTCTTAAACACAATTCTGATTCCATATGTAAAGCAGTTGAGTCTTGCATATGATATTCAACGGCTCTGCGAACAACAGAGTACAATAATTTGAACGGAGGACGCAAAATGAAACCCAAAGAGCATACTCCAGAGAAATATAAAATTTATGTTTCGGATTTTGCACCTGACAAGTTGGAACGGAATTGTGCGAAAATGCAAATAATTCAAAAAAGACTTGCAGATTCAAGAAGGAAAATGTTTATTCACCTTGAAGTAAGTGAGAAAAGGTGAAATTCAAGATTCCGGTAAGTTTAATTGTTTTGCGACCGCTCAGTGAGATTCATCTATCCAGTTGGATGGGACACTACACTACACGACTTTCTTAGGTGGAACGACTGTGGAGAGGTTTAAGCGATATCTAGAAACTGATTTGCTGCCTCATCTGAACGGCGATTCTGTCCTCGTGATGGATAATATGAAGTCGCACCATGCAAAGACAGTGAGAAATCTGCTCGACAGTTCCGGTGTTCGATACATTTATCTTCCACCGTATAGTCCTAACTTGAATCTTATTGAAAAACTCCGGTCGAAGGTAAAAGCTCTTTTGCGTAAATTTAAGGCTAGGGCGCAGGATGTCCCTCCTGATGTCATTCAACGTGCTTTTCAGAACGTTTCGCCTTCTGACCGCTCAGGTTGGTTCGAATTTTGTAATTATTTGCACTAATTCATTGGACAGCTATAAATAAAGATATATTTTTATTCCACATACTGCACCTCTTGCGAACATAAAAAACGAGTGTTATACTGAAGCCATCAAAAAACATTGGAGGTGTCCCATATGCCCCGTCCCAAAGGGAGCAAGAACAAGCCCAAGACCGTAAAAGCAATCGTTGACTTCGCTGCACAGATCGCTGAAAAGCAGGCTGCAAAGGAAGCCGCTACCGCTGAAATTGCATCGATCACTGCGAACATTGATGCTCTGAAAGCAGACCTGAAAACCAAGAAAGCTGAGCTGAAATCTATCGACAAGGAAATCGCCAGAATTGAGGCTAAAAAGGTCAAAGCTGAAACCAAAGCAGCGGAATCTGCAAAGAAGGTCGAGGCCGAAGCTGTGCTGAAGAAGCTGCTGGCATCCGGTATGACGGCAGACGAGATCCTCGCAAAGCTGAAATAAATATTTTAGAGCCGTGTGGATCAGTCGGAGCGTAGAGTTATAGCTCTGGCAGTTCACGCGGTTTTCTTATATAAATGGTAATTGGTGTGACTTGGAACGAATAGAACTGTTTCATATCGAACGAAATGACTACATTTCCCACACCATGGCTCAAAATCATGTCCGGAGAAATTTCAGCTAATCAGCAGGAACATGTTGGCAATCTAGCTGTCATAGAGCTTCTGAGGAGAGTGCTTGGGAGAGCTGCTGCCCCGGCGGAAGCCCTAGACTCAAGGCGTTTGAACCGTGGAATGCTGTAAAAATATACGTTAGAATCTGAAAAATGCAGGCCAGAAGCGAAACGAATCAAATCCTTGCAAATGACGCTGAAACGTGATATAATCGTGGTACGAACAAACCGGTTTTGGTACGACAACGAGAACTCCTACACCTCTCAGATGGTCCGTACCATTAAGTACTTCGCTGAGAACTGCTGATTGAGTTCCTGACCTTCTATCGCAAGTCAAGAAATTAGCGCAACATTCAAACAGCATATTTGCGATAGGCAGTTCAACGTTGTTGCTGTTGCATTAAAAAGTTGAATTGCTATAAAAAAGGCTTTTGCTCTCCCTCCTGCCGGGTGACCGGTGGGAGAGGGAGCTTTTTTGTCTGCGCAGGAAAATTGCGGCCGGGCGAAACGGGCAAAATTCGGCACGATCTATTGAAAGCAACTCCATAGTATGTTAAAATTACAAAGATAGGATAAACTGGGTTTGGTGTAAAAATCCATGTGCCGCGGGCCGGGAAGTACCCGGACAAAGCGGGCGGAAACGAGGCCGCCGCAGGGTACAACGGTAAGGAGCAAGAAATTTTTATGATTGCAAGACGTGAAAAATTGCAATATGGATGTCTGTTTGTGACCGATCTTGTCTCGCTGGTGGCCAGTGTGGCGGTGGCGTGGCTGATCATGGACGGCCTGTTCGGTAAGATGACGGACTTCCGGGAGCCGCGGCTGGTGCTGGAAGCCTGTGTCATGTTGTTCATCGCCTACGTTCTGACCTTTTTCGTTTTCGACCAGAGCGAAGATATCGTTACCCGGAGCAGCACGCGGGAAGTGGAGATCGCGGTCGGCTTCAATACGCTGCTGGCTCTGTTGGATGTGGCGTGCTTGGCACTGACCAAGGCCACCATGCTGGATTCGCGCTATTTCCTGATCGCAGTGCCTTTCGTCAACATTTTTACGATGTGCGGCAGCCATGCGCTGCTCAAAAAGCTGCTGACTCGCTCGAAGTACACCAGGGGGTTCCGGAGTCTGGTCGGCATCGTGACGACGCGGGAGCGGGCCCCGGTCATCATCCAAGACCTCCGAAAGGACTGGTCGAAGCAGCTTACTGGCATCGCGGTGCTGGAAGCCGTGGCCGAAGATGTGACGGGCGATATCGAGGGCGTCGCGATCAAGGCCAATTACGATACCTTCATGGACTGGCTCCGTCAGGCGGCGCTGGATGAGATCTATATCGATGTCCCGACGGAAAGCGGCAATACGCTGGTGCCTTATCTGGAGGAGATCGAGAGCATGGGCTTGACGGTCCATTTCCGGCTTCCGATTCTGGATCGGATCGAAGAGGCGTGCTGCAGCGAGACCAGCGCCGTACGGCTGAGCCGGGTGCTGAGCCGCTGTGCCGGGGGCAATGTGGTCACCATGGGCACCGGGGAACTCAAGCTCCACGACCAGATCCTGAAGCGCGGGCTGGATATCTTCGGCGGCCTTGTGGGCTGCATCATCAGCATCCCCATCATTGCTATCGTGGCCATCCCGCTCAAGCTGGAAAGCCCCGGCCCGCTGATCTTCAAGCAGCGCCGTGTGGGCCGGAACGGCCGTGTGTTCTACATCCACAAGCTGCGCAGCATGTATGTGGACGCCGAGGAGCGGAAGAAGGAGCTGATGGCCCAGAACGAAATGAACGGCCTGATGTTCAAAATGGAGGACGACCCCCGCATCACCAAGGTGGGCCGCTTCATCCGAAAGACCAGCATCGACGAACTGCCGCAGTTTTTTGATGTTCTCTGCGGTTCCATGAGCCTTGTGGGCACCCGCCCGCCTACGCTGGATGAGTACAACCAGTACGAGAGCCACCACAAGCGCCGCCTTTCCATGAAGCCGGGCATCACCGGCCTGTGGCAGGTCAGCGGCCGGAGCAACATCGAGGACTTCGAGGAAGTGGTCCGTCTGGATGTGCAGTACATAGACAACTGGACCCTTTGGGAGGACATCCGCATCCTCTTCAAAACCGTATGGGTCGTGTTTGCGGGAAAAGGTGCAAAATAAATGAACTACATCATTTTTGGCGGGTCGGGGTTCATCGGGACCCACCTGATCCACTTGCTGCGGCAGGAGTGTGTCCGGCCGGGGGATAAGATCTACGATCTGGATCTCGTCATGCCCGGCGAAGAGGGTGTCGTACCGGGCATCGTGGAGAAAAACGAAGGGGTCGAGTATATCCGCGCGGATGTCCGTCAGCCCCTCACGCTGGGCTTTACATCGACGGCAGAGGACGTGATCTTCAACCTTGCGGCGGTCCACCGCACGCCCGGCCACCCGGACGAAGCCTATTTTGAAACGAACATCCTCGGTGCCGAGCATGTGACCGCCTTTGCGGAACGGTACGGCATCCGGAAGATCCTGTTCACCAGCTCCATCGCCCCCTACGGTGCGGCGGAGGAGTTGAAGACCGAGGAAACGATTCCCATGCCCAATACGCCCTACGGCATCAGCAAGCTGGTGGCGGAAAAGATCCACCAGATCTGGCAGGCAAAGGACCCGGCGCGGGAGCTCACCATCGTCCGCCCCGGCATCGTTTACGGCAAGGGCGAGCACGGCAACATGACCCGCCTGTACAAGGGCCAGAAGAAGCACTATTTCTTCTATGCCGGGCGGAAGGACACCATCAAAGCCTGCATCTACGTCAAAGAACTGGTCCACTTCTTCCAGTATCGGATGATCGACCACTCGTTCCCCGGCGTGGGCCTCTACAACTGCACCTTCGAGCCGGCCTATACCATCGAGGAGATCTGCACCGCAATGCAGTCGGCCACGGGGATGAAGTCCTATGTCCCGCTGATCCCCGGCAAGCTGCTGCTGTTCGCGGCGGCGGTGCTGGGGCCCATCGGCGGCAAAAAGGTTGGTATCCACCCGGCCCGCGTGAAAAAGCTGATGGTCTCCACCAATATCTGCGGCAAAAAGCTGGCCGCAACGGACTACCGCTTCCACTATACCTTGGAGGAAAGCTTCCGGGACTGGTATGAGGACTGCGGCCGGAAAGAATTGATTTAATGTGAGGGAAAAACGTGTCTGAGAGTACGCCGATTCGGGTCGCCCAAATGATGACAGATATGAATTATGGCGGCGTCGAGATGGTCGTGATGAACTATTACCGCCACATCGACCGCTTCAAAGTCCAGTTTGACTTCTTCGCGCTGGAAGGCTCTGCCGTGCCCCAGCAGGAGGAGATCGAGCGGCTGGGCGGGCACGTCTATCTGGTGCCGCGGTATACCCATCTGGTCCAGTACGAAACGGCGATCATGGAACTGTTCCGGAAAAATCAATACCAGATCGTCCATTCGCACATGAATACGCTGGGCGTGTTCTCTCTGTGGGGAGCACAGCGCGCCGGGGTGCCCAACCGCATCATGCACAATCACTCGGTGGCGGGCAAGGGCGAAACGAAGAAGAATTTCGTCAAATATCTGCTCCGCCCGTTTGCAAAAATTTATCCCACCCAGCTCTGTGCCTGTTCGGAATCCGCCGGGCGCTGGCTCTACGGGGATTCGGAGTTCCGGGTCTTCAACAATGCCATCGATCTGGAAAAGTTCTCCTTCGACGCTCAGAAGCGGGCAGCCCTGCGCAAGGAGCTGGGGCTGGAAGGCAAATTCGTGGTCGGCCACATCGGCCGCTTCTGCTACCAGAAAAACCATGAGTTCCTTCTGGAGGTCTTTGCGGAACTTCAGAAGCTTTGCCCGGAAGCTGTGCTGCTTTTGGTCGGAGAGGGGGAAACGCAAGAGCGTATCTTCCAGAAAGCAGAGCAGATGGGCTTGAAAGAAATGATCCACTTTATTGCACGATCCAAAGAACCAAGTAAGTTGTATCAGGCAATGGACGTGTTTATATTGCCGTCCCGTTATGAGGGGCTGCCCGTGGTGGGCGTGGAGGCACAGGCGTGTGCATTGCCGCTGCTTTACTCAACGGAAATTTCGAATGAAGCAAAGCTGCTGGACTCAACCCGATTTATGAGTCTTTCAGAGAGTCCAAGAAAATGGGCAGAGGTAGCCCTCGCACTGGCAGAACAGACGCCCCGCCGGGATACATCGAAAGAAATGACCGAAAAAGGCTTTAATATTGCGGTCGAAGCGAAAAAGCTGGAAGTGTTTTATCAAAGCCTTTTGGGATAACAGGAGAAACCGATATGGAACCGCTCATCAGCGTCATCGTTCCCATCTATAATGTAAAGGCATATCTGGACCGCTGTGTGGAAAGTCTGTTGGGCCAGAGCTATAAGAATCTGGAAATTTTTCTGGTGGACGACGGCTCGACCGATGGCTGCGGGAAAGTATGTGACCGGTATGCCGCGCAGGACCCACGAATCACAGTGCTCCACAAGAAGAACGGCGGCCTGTCCGACGCCCGGAATGCGGCGCTGGATGCGGCCCAAGGGGAATACTATGCCTTTGTGGACGGCGACGACTGGGTGTCGCCCTACTACGTGGAAAACCTCTATCGGGCGCTCAGAAAAGCCGATGCGGATATGGCCGTCAGCTGCTTTGAAGAGGTGTTTGAGGGCAGGGGCATCCAGTCGCAGCCCGCGGCAGAACTGGAAAATTTCCAGAGCCTGACCTCGGAAGCGTGCCTAAAGCGGATGCTTTATCAGGACGGCGTGGAGTGTTCTGCATGGGGAAAACTCTACCAAAAGGGGATTTTCGCTGGGTTGCGCTACCCGTTTGGAAAGCTCTATGAGGACATCCCGGTCACGTACGAAGTGCTGAAGCGGGCGGCCCGCGTCGTATGGATCGGAAATGTAGATTACTACTATTTTCAGCGTGCTGCCAGCATCCAGAATGCGGCGTTCGACCCGAAGAAGCTGGACGGCGTGGAACACTGCCGCGCGATGATGGAAAATGTCCGGCGGGATTATCCTCAGTTGGAACAGGCGGCAGAGTGCCGCTATCTTAGTACGGTCTGCAACATCCTGTTCCAGATCCGGGACAAGGCCCACGAGCCGGAGCGTAAACTGCTCTGGAAGGAAGCGATCCGCTGCCGTAGCGCGGTGGTGCGGGACCCCAATGCCCGCAAGAAAGCGCGGCTGGCGGCGCTGCTTTCCTATGGAGGCTATCCGCTGCTGCGCTTTGTGTATGACCGGACGCAGTGGAGAGGGCGAGCACGGTAAAGGGAGACATAAGATGGAACTTTTTTACAATGAGGAAAAGGCGCGAAAGGTAATGTTTTTTCTGCTGTTCTTTTTTGCGTGCGCGCAGAATCTTTCCTTTTTCACGATTTCGGATGTGGCCTATGCAAGCTTGTCGTTGAAACCTGTACACGTATTTTCGTTGTTGTTTCTTCCAATCTTGTTAAAACAAGAGAGGCTAGTGGTCAATAAGCTGGTGCTCCTTTTTGTGGGATATGCACTTTTGATTTCTGCTGTACATGCACAGTCGTTCGGGATCCGTGGGCTGAATGCGCTGTATATTTTTGGCCTTTATATCCTCGTGATTCTTCAGAATTGCGGTAGGAAGTTTACTTGTGAAGAGTGGGCGAATTTATTTTGCAAGGTCGCAGTCATCATTTTGGTGATGATCTTGATCAAGAATGTGATCCAGAAAGATGGCATCATCTGGTACCTTCAAACACCCGGCAAAGAGCACCCGTGGATCACAACCATTTTGGGTGGCCATGTGAATTTGGAGTCTACATGGCTCGGACTGTTTGCGTTTTTCTTTTACAAAAGTCGATGGAAGTGGCTGTATGCGGGAATCAATCTGGCAATCTCGATTTTATATGGAAGCCGCTGCGGAATGATCGTGGCAGGTCTGGCAATCATTTGGCTACTGCTTCCGGAGCTTGAGCGTCTGAAAGAAAGAAAAGTGCGGATTGCCGTTGGAGTGATTCTGCTCATTGGCTTTGGTGTCCTTGTGTGGTCAGGGATCTTTGAAAATGTGATCCTCCGTGCAGTGGCTCGCTTTTTTAGCGGCGGTGCGGATAATGGTGATCGGACCCGGCTTGCGATGTGGAAATACATTGGCCAAGCCAGTCTAAGGTATCCATTGGGCTGTGGTGTAGGAAACAGCATATTAGCATTGGAAAAAGTTTCCGGACAAATGCCGGGAGATTCTAACCTGCACAATGTCTATTTTCAAGAGCTGGTGGATCTGGGTTGGCTCGGTGGAGCGGCCTATCTGTTTTTGACACTGCGCCTGTTCTGGCGCGGCAGAAAGGAACTTCTGACGAATCCGTTTCTGGCGTCGTTGGCAGCGTATAGCATTGTGGCGCTGTTTCAGTTCCGCGGAGGCGAGACACTTGCCTTTATCATTTTAGGAATTTATCTTACATTGCGGGATGAAGGAAATTCAAAATCAAATCTGACGATTCGGAATCCAATGCATAGAACAAAAGGAGAAATTGTATGAATCCGCTGGTTTCGGTCATTATTCCTGTCTACAACGTTCAGAAATATCTGGAAGAATGCGTAGAGAGTGTACAGAACCAGTCCTATACCAATTTGGAAATTGTTCTGGTGGATGATGGATCCACGGATAATAGCGGCGAGCTGTGTGATGCATTGGCAACGAGGGATACAAGAATTTGCACTTTACATAAAAGTAATGGAGGTCTCTCAGATGCACGGAATACAGGTATGCTGCAGGCGAGGGGAAAATATCTTACTTTTTTGGATGGTGATGATCTGCTTCCGCATAGTGCCGTAGAAAAGTTGGTTTCTAGTTGTGAGAAGAATCATTCGGAGCTTGCAATTGGACAACTCTTCGAGTTTTCAGGAGAGACGCCAAGAGATACAGAAAAAAATGAAACTGTTGAAAAGGTGGCGATGGAAGAAGCGATGAGAAGAATGTTCCTTTTCCAAGGAATCGGGCATTCAGCGTGTGGAAAACTTTATCGACGCGAATTATGGAATAAATTGAAGTTTCCATATGGAAGGTTATATGAGGATTACGCAACGATTTACCGAGTGACATCCAAAAGCAAAACAGTTTCTATTATTGAAGAACCAGTATATTATTATCGCATGCGAGATGGATCAATCATGCACAGTGGTATTCAACGAAAAAATCTTGAGCTGCTGGAGGTCAGTGTAGATGTGACCGCTTTCATTGAGCAGGAGCTTCCGGAACTGCGCAATGAAGCTGCTTATCTTCAGCTTGTGACCTATCTGAAACTGTTGAAAGGAATTATGGATGGAGGCTTCTATAACTATCCAATGGAGCAGGAGAAAATCCTTGCCTATGTGCAGGATCAGCAGGACCTCATTCGCCAGCCGTGGGCAAAGCGTGCGGACAAGATCAAGGTGAAGACGCTGCTGCTCAGCAAGCATTTGTTTTACTGGGTGTATGATTGGGGCGAACGTAAAAATAAAAAGAAATTAAAAAGGTAGGGGTTATATGCTGATCTATCTTCTCGTCTTTGGGGGCTCCATCGGGCTGACCGTCTATGGAGAATGCCTGAACAAAAAGGGAAACCGAAAGGGCTTTTATCTTTGCATGATCTTTGCAGTTTTGCTGGTCGTACTGCTGGCAGGGCTGCGCGCTGTCCCTGTGGGAACCGATGGCCCGGCTTATGAACGATGGGTATACAATGCAGCGGAGTGCACAAGCTTTGCAGAAGCGCGTTTTGTGGGACGCAGCACAGAGCTTGTATATATGCTGCTGGTATATCTTGTAGCAAAGTCGACTGGGAATGTAAATGTTCTTTTTTTTATTACGGCGTCCTTAACATATGGGATGTACATGTTTGGAATCGTGAAACTAGGAAAAAATATCTCAATTTCCTATGCGTGGGCGGCTTATTTGTTTTTGTGCTACGGATATTCTCTCAACTCGTTGCGTCAGGCCCTTGCCATGACGGCATTGGTCCTTGCCTTTGTGCTGTTCCGGGAGAAAAAGTACGTTTTCAGCGGGATCGTTGTAATTGCGGCGGTGCTCTGCCATAACAGCGCGGGCCTGATCGCAGCCGGGATGCTTGTCGTTTATTGTTTGCTGCAAAAATGGGATGCGTGGTTTTTGAAGGTGGGGATTCTGGCCGCTACAGCCCTTGCTGTGTTTGGCTATGAGCCCGTTTTCTACCAGTTGAACCGAGTCGGCATTCTGCCCGACCGGTTCAGCGGATATGTGGCGGGGGCAAGCTTCATCCACTTTTCGCTCAATCCCATTTTGGTGCGGCTTCCGTTTTTTCTGCTGGTACTGTTCTTCTACCGGGATTATGCAAAAGACGGGAGAAATAGCGGTGAAATAACCAAGGCGGATGCGGATTTTTTGCTGGTCATGATGGGCATGGAGATGATCCTGTCAGAGCTGCGGGTCATCAGTGTGCCGCTTTACCGCATCTGTCTGTACTTCGGCGTCTTCCGCTGCCTTGGCATCGGGCGGCTGGTCTATGCGGTGAACAAGAGCGAAAAATACAAAAAGTGGAGTAAGCCTCTGTGTGCTGCTCTGATTGGAATGCTGGTGGTGATCTGGCTCTATCAGGTCGTTCTGCAGGGCAATGATGAGATCTACCCTTATACTTCGGAGATCCTGCACATTGGTGCGGATACCCTCTTCTGACGGAAGGAAACAGCGATGCAAACGGAATGTATCAGCGTGATCGTGCCGGTCTACAATGTGAGACCGTATCTGAAACGCTGCATAGACAGTATAATAGCTCAAACCTATTCTAATCTGGAAATTCTTCTGGTGGACGATGGCTCGACCGACGGAAGCGGGGAACTTTGTGATGCCTATGCCCGGCAGGATGCGCGGGTGCAGGTCATTCATAAGAAAAATGGCGGGCTTTCCGATGCGCGAAACTGTGGAATCGAACACGCAAAGGGCCGCTATTTCTGCTTTGTGGACAGCGACGATGGCATAGCGCCGCAGATGATCGAGGTGCTTTACCGGGAGCTTTTGGAAAATGCAGCGGATATCTCGGCGGTGGGCTGGAAGGCATTTGACACGGAGGCGTTTCCCTCAATAGAGGAACAAGAAGCGTCGTCCAAAATCCTTCAGCCGAAAGAAGCCATCCGGCAGATCTTATGCTCGGAAGAGCTTGGCGATTTTGCGTGGAATAAGCTCTATAAATGCAGTCTGTTTCAGGAAATTCAATATCCATATGGGCGGATGCTGGAAGATTTAGGCACAACCTACCGCTTGTTTGAAAAGTGTGTGCACATCGTTTACTGTCCCGTCCCGCTTTATTTCTATTACCAGCGGCCCGACAGCATCCTGCACAAGCGGACACTGAAATTCTACGAAGACAAGTGGGATATGGCCTGTCAGCGGTATCAGTATATCCGTGAAAAGTACCCGGATATGTTGGAAAACGATGCAGCGATGATGAAGATCGTAGAGCACTGCTACCCGTATCTGAGAAAAGACGAACGCCGCAAGGCTGAAATGGAGCGATTTCTGCAGGAGTTCCGCACAGAGGCCGAGGGGCTTCTGGACAGCGGGTTCATGAGAAAATACCGACTGCTGAAACAAAGCAGAGGACTGTACAGCGCGCTTTTTCTGCTGAAAAACGGCCGCGCGGCGAAATAAAAACCAGAGGACAAAATAAAACGTGGAAAAGAATCAAACTGTCAGCCTGATCATTCCAATCTACAACAAGGAAAAATATCTGAAGCGCTGTCTGGACAGTGTAGTAAACCAGACCTATCGGGAGCTGGAAATCCTTTTGGTGGACGATGGCTCGACCGATGCTTCGCGGAGTATCTGTGAAGAGTACGCAAAGAGAGATACCCGGATCAAAGTGATCCCGAAGGAAAACGGCGGCGTATCCTCGGCCCGGAATCTAGGCATGGAACACAGCACGGGCACCTATTTGGCGTTTGCGGATCCGGATGATTTTATGGAACTGGACTGCATTCGTGCGCTGAAGCAATGTGTGGACGAGGAAGATGCGGAAATCGCATACTGCCATCCGCGCGATGTGGAAGAGGCGACCGGAAAGAACCGGACGATCAGCGGAGAAACGGGAGAACGCTTTGTCCTCAAAGCGTCCGAGTACAACTGGGCTGACCGCTATGCCGATACGGTGTCGTGGGGGGCTGTTTACCGCCGCAGTGTGACGGAAGGTATCCGTTTTGATTTGGATTTGAAAATAGGCGAAGATACGCTCTTCCTTGGTAAGTGCATCCATAAGGCCAATAAAATCGTCCGGCTGGACAAGGCACTGTACAACTACTGCTATAACTCGGATTCCGTTACAAGTGGATATTATGCGCCGCATAAGATGAGTGAGCTGGAGGCGTGGCGGCGGCTGTGCATCGTGTTTGAAGATGAGCCGGAAGTATATGCGTCTGCAAATGCGGGGTATGCCCTGCGGTGTCGGATGATGGCAGTGCTGTATTGCAAGGACGAGGACTTCATAAAAAACAACTGTGACTGGGTCGGCCGGGAGTTCCGGAAATCAGCAAAATATCTACTGAAAAACTGGTGGAAACAGGGCCGCTACAGCGTGTGGCTCAAAACGCTGATTTCATGGTGGTTCTGGGATGGCTGGGTCCGCTTGAAACGGACTAGAAAAGAGTACGAAATCGACTTCTAAGGATGGATTCATGAAAAAATCAATGAGTCTCAATGCGGTGATGAATGCGCTGAAAACGCTGATGGGCGTTATTTTCCCGCTCATCACCTTTCCCTATGCCTCGAACGTCCTGCAGGTCGAGAACCTTGGCAAAGTCAACTTTGCAAACTCGGTGTGCGGCTATTTTCTGCTGTTTGCGGGGCTGGGCATCTCGTCCTATGCGGTGCGGGAGGGCTCCAAGTATGTGAACGACCGGGAAAAGCTCTCGGCTTTTTCGTCGGAGATGTTCTCCATCAATATGATCACAGCGGTCATCGCCTACCTAGCCCTGTTTGTGACCATGCTTTGTTCGGCCAAATTGCGGGGTTATACGGATCTGCTCCTCATCATGAGCTTGCAGATCTTCTTCACGACCATCGGCACGGAATGGATCTTCACGATCTTTGAGGAGTATACTTACATCACGGTGCGCGGCATGATCTTTCAGATCCTTTCCTTCGCCGCACTCTTCCTGTTCGTGAAAAATCAGAGCGATTACTGCATCTATGCGGGGATCTCGGTCTTTGCATCGGTGGGCTCCAATGTCCTCAACTATTTCCGCGCCCGGCGGTATTGTGCCATCCACTTTACATGGAAGATCGACTGGAAGACCCATCTCAAGCCCATTATGATCATCTTTGCCTCCACGCTGGCGACGACGCTGTACGTCAGCTCGGACACGACGATCCTCGGCATTCTGGGCAGCGATTACAACGTCGGCATCTATGCCGTGGCGGGAAAAATCTACGGCATCGTGAAGAACCTTCTTTCGGCGGTGCTGGTCGTTTCCATTCCGCGTCTGTCCCATTACGCCGGCATCGGCGCGAAAAAAGAGTTCAACCAACTGTTCAACAATATTTTCAGAGCCCTTATGGTCGTGGTGGCCCCGGCGGTCATCGGGCTGATCTTGCTCAGCAGGGAAGTGGTGCTCTTTATTTCCGGGGAAAGCTATCTGGATGCGGTGCAGCCGCTGCAGATCCTGAGCTTGGCTCTGTTGGTCTGTCTGTTTGGCTGGCTGTATAATTCCTGCGTTCTGCTGCCCTGCCGGAAGGAGAAGGAGCTGTTTTTTGTCACCCTCGTCAGCGGCGTGCTGAACGTCGCCCTGAACCTTGTCCTGATCCCGTACTTCAAGGAGAGCGCGGCGGCCTTTACGACGCTGCTGGCAGAGCTGTGTTCCATGGTGATGTGCATCCACTACTCGAAAGGGCTGGTGGAGCTCGTGTTCGATTGGAAGATCGTCGGGTCGGTGGCGGTGGGATGTTTCGGCATTCTGGCGGTCTGCACGGTGGTCAAGGCGCTGCCGCTGCCGCTCCTCGCAACGATTTTTACGGCAGTGCTGGGGTCGGTGGCGGTCTACGGCGTGATCCTGATCGCGCTGAAAAACCCGCTGGTGCTGGAGTATCTGGCCAAATTCAAGCAGAAGATCAAACGCAGGATCTGAACTTTTCCGCCAAATTCCTTCCGCCATCGCGCACGTGATGCCAGAGAGGAAGCTGACACGGCGCAGCCGGGACGGAGGGAGTTCTTTGCAACGGCTTCTTTTTTGGCCGCTTTCGGTCAAAATCACTACATTTCGCACAGGGAATAGACGAAGTTTGTTAATAAATTATCTATCACTTCTCCTTGCAAACATCACACTTTTTGTTTATAATAAGAGTGTACGGGGAGGCAAGCCCCGATAGCGAGTGAAATTCGATTCCGATGAAAAGAATTTGAGAGGAGCTTATTACCATGGGTTTAGGTAAGAAAACGATCGACGACGAGAATTACTGCGGCAAGAAGGTCCTTGTCCGCTGCGACTTCAACGTCCCGATGAAGGACGGCGTCATCACCAACGAGAACCGCATCAATGCAGCTCTGCCCACCATCCAGAAGCTGATCAACGACGGCGCAAAGGTCATCCTGTGCAGCCATCTGGGCAAGCCCAAGAACGGCCCTGAGGCAAAGTTCAGCATCGCTCCCGTTGCTGCTGCCCTGAGCGCAAAGCTGGGCAAGACCGTGGTCTTCGCAGACGACGACAACGTTGTGGGCGAGAAGGCAAAGGCTGCTGTGGCTGCCATGAACAACGGCGACGTTGTCCTGCTCCAGAATACCCGCTTCCGCAAGGAAGAGACCAAGAACATGCCGGAGTTCTCTCAGGAACTGGCATCTCTGGCTGACGCTTACGTGGACGACGCCTTCGGCAGCTGCCACCGCGCTCACTGCTCCACTGCCGGTGTCACCGACTACATCAAGGATACCGCTGTGGGTTATCTGATGGAGAAGGAAATCAAGTATCTGGGCAACGCAGTCAACGACCCGGAGCGTCCCTTCACCGCCATTCTGGGCGGCGCAAAGGTCGCCGATAAGCTGAACGTCATCTCCAACCTGCTGGAGAAGGTCGATACCCTGATCATCGGCGGCGGCATGGCCTACACCTTCATCAAGGCGCAGGGCTATGAGGTCGGCAAGAGCCTGTGCGACGACTCCAAGCTGGATTACTGCAAGGAGATGATGGCAAAGGCTCAGGAGAAGGGCGTCAAGCTGCTCCTGCCCGTCGATGCCGTCTGCATCAAGGACTTCCCCGATCCCATCGACGCACCCGTCGAGACCACCGTTGTGCCCGTGACCGCAATGCCCGCCGATATGGAAGGCTGCGACATCGGCCCGGAGACCACCAAGCTGTTTGCGGAGGCTGTCAAGGCTTCCAAGACCGTTGTGTGGAACGGCCCCATGGGCGTGTTTGAGAACCCGACTCTGGCTGCTGGTACGCTGGCAGTGGCACAGGCTATGGCTGAGAGCGGCGCTACCACCGTCATCGGCGGCGGCGACAGCGCAGCAGCTGTGCAGCAGATGGGTCTGGGCGATAAGATGACCCACATCTCCACCGGCGGCGGCGCTTCTCTGGAGTATCTGGAGGGCAAGGAGCTGCCCGGCATCGCTGTCATCCAGAACGCTTGATCTGCGCTCGTAACAGCATCACTGAGGTGCGGCGGCCATGCGCCGCTGCGCCTCTTTTGTTTTGAAGGTAATTAGAAGGAGATAGACATCATGGATAAGGCAAAGCGTAAGGCAATCATTGCAGGCAACTGGAAAATGAACAAGACCGCCTCTGAGGCAGCCAAGCTGGTGGATGAACTGATCCCCGCCGTCAAGGATGCTTCCTGCGAGGTCGTCATCTGCACCCCGTTCACCGATCTGGTGACCGCCGTGGAAAAGACCAAGGGCACCAATATCCATGTCGGTGCCGAGAACGTCCACTTCGAGAAGTCCGGTGCGTTCACCGGTGAGATCAGCGCCGATATGCTGGTGGATCTGGGCGTCGAGTACGTCATCGTCGGCCACTCCGAGCGCCGCCAGTACTTCGCAGAGACCGATCAGACCGTCAACAAGCGTGCTCTGGCCGCGCTGAATGCGGGCCTGAAGGTCATCATCTGCGTGGGCGAGAGCCTTGAGCAGCGCGAAGAGGGCGTGACCGAGGAGCTGGTCCGGATGCAGACCAAGATCGCCCTGCGCGATGTCACCGCAGAGCAGATGGCCAATGTCGTCATCGCCTATGAGCCCATCTGGGCCATCGGCACCGGCAAGACCGCCACTGCCGATCAGGCAGAGGAAGTCTGCGGCCAGATCCGCAAGGTCATCGGCGAGGTCTACGGCGAGGCCGTGGCCGAGGCGACCACCGTGCAGTACGGCGGCAGCATGAATGCCAAGAACTGCGAGGAGCTGCTGAGCAAGAAAGACGTCGATGGCGGCCTGATCGGCGGCGCATCCCTGAAGGCTCCGGACTTCGCCGTGATCGTCAACGCTGCTTCCAACGGCTGAATCCTGATTTCCTGAATCACCCCAGCGCCCGGCTGCGCCGTTTTCAGCGCTGAAGCCGGGCGCTTTTGAGTCCGATCGTTCAATATAAAGGAGAATACCTATGTCCAAGAAACCCGTAATGCTCTGCATCATGGATGGCTTCGGCTGGACCCCCAACGAGACCTACGGTAACGCTGTGGCCGCCGCCAACAAGCCCTTCCTTGATTCTCTGATGGCAAAGTACCCCATGACCACCATCGACGCCTCCGGCATGGCCGTTGGCCTGCCCGATGGCCAGATGGGCAACTCCGAGGTCGGCCACACCAACATGGGCGCCGGCCGCATCGTCTACCAGCAGCTCACCCTCATCACCAAGTCCATCAAGGACGGTGAGATGCTCAAGAACCCGGTTCTGGTCAAGAACATGAAGGCCGCCATCGACGCGGGCAAGGCCATTCACCTGATGGGTTTGGTCGGCACCGGCGGTGTCCACAGCCATGCAGACCACTGGTTCGGCGTGCTGGAGATGGCCAAGCACATGGGTGCTAAGGAGGTCTACCTCCACTGCATCACCGATGGCCGCGATACCGACCCGCACTCCGGCAAGGGCTTCCTCGCCGACCTGCAGGCCAAGCTCGATGCGCTGGGCATCGGCAAAATCGCCAGTGTCTCCGGCCGTTACTACGCCATGGACCGCGACAACAACTGGGACCGCGAGGAGAAGGCCTACGCTGCCTTCGTCTACGGCGAGGGTGAGCACTATGCCAGCGCTGCCGAAGCCATAGAGGCTTCCTACGCCAACGACAAGACCGACGAGTTCGTTCTGCCCTGCGTCACCTGCGAGGGCGGCCGCGTGCAGGATGGCGACACCGTCATCTTCATGAACTTCCGCCCCGACCGTGCCCGCCAGATGACCCGCATCTTCTGTGACGACGCCTTCACCGGCTTTGAGCGCCGCGGCGGCCGCAAGCAGGTGAACTACGTCTGCATGGCCGAGTACGACGCCACCATGCCCAACTGCGAGGTCGCCTATCCGCCCGTGGAGCTGAAGAACGTTCTGGGCCAGTACCTGTCCGAGAACGGCAAGACCCAGCTCCGCATCGCCGAGACCGAGAAGTATGCCCACGTCACCTTCTTCTTCAACGGCGGCGTGGAGGCTCCCTACGAGGGCGAGGATCGCTGCGTGATCCCCAGCCCGAAGGTGGCCACCTACGACCTGAAGCCGGAGATGAGCGCTCCGGAGGTCGCAGCCGAGTGCAAAAAGCGGATCGAGAGCGGCAAGTATGACGTCATCATCCTGAACTTCGCCAACTGCGACATGGTCGGCCATACCGGCGTCTTTGAGGCCGCTGTGAAGGCCGTAGAGGCCGTGGATGCCGCCGTCAAGGAAGTTGTCACCGCTGTGCTGGATGCGGGCGGCTGCGCCTTCCTGACCGCCGATCACGGCAATGCCGAGAAGATGAAGAACCCGGACGGCACGCCCTTCACCGCCCACACCACCAACGTGGTGCCCTTTGTGGCCATCGGCTGCGGCGACGTGAAGCTCCGTGAGGGCGGCTGCCTCGCCGACATCGCCCCAACCATGCTGCCCTATATCGGCCTCCCTGTCCCCGCAGAGATGAGCGGTAAGAGCATCATCGTGGAGTAAGGATTTCTCCCGCCTAAATCCAAAAGTAAGCGTAAAACGCCCCGCAGGGCCTTCTCCGAAGGTCTGCGGGGCGCTTTTATGTTGGCGGGGATATCTTTATTTGTCGCCATAGTGGCCGCGGCACTGTGCGATAAAAATACGGCCATTTTCAATATGGTAGACCAAGCGATTTTTCTCGTCGATGCGGCGGCTGAATTCGCCCTGCAGGTCACCCCGTAAGGCTTCTGGATTACCAATGCCCTCAAGGCAACCATTGCGCTCGATATCCTTGATAAGCTGGTTGATCCGCTTCAGTGTTTTCTTGTCCTGAAGCTGCCAATAGAGATAATCTTCCCATGCTTCATCGGACCAGATCTTTTCACTCATCCTCAACCTCGATCAGCTCGTGGGCCGTTCCTTTTCCGGAGCGGAGCTCCTGAACCGATTTTTTTACATGTGCCATGTTGGCGTCTGAGTAGAAGGGGTCTTGGTTCTGGGTAATCTCGAAGGGAATGCGGTTTTCACGAAGGACAGCTTTCACGAATAGATTGATCGCAGTGGAGGTATTGAGGCCGACGTTGGAGCAGAACGCATCAAAATTGATCTTATCCGCTGCGTCCACGCGGGCGGTCAGTGTTGCTTGTGCCATAGAGTACAGCTCCTTTCTGTGTTCTATCTGCCTTTATTATAATGCTATTGTGTGCAATTTGCAAGCAGATGAAACACAATTTACAAAATCTCCCCGCTTCTGTTACAACACAAAACCCCGCCGCTGAGGGTTCCCTCAAACGGCGGGGCATTTGTGTTAAAATACCGGAAAGCGGTTCAGCTTAGAGCTGGCTTTCGTATTCCTTGCGGTAGCCTTCCAGCTCACGCTGGTTGCCATAGACGAAGTGTCCGTTGGCGATCTCTTCCCAGACCGGCTTATCCACGCTGTAATCGTGCACGGACGGATCATAAACAAGCAGCTTCTTGTTCTTCTCCAGTGCGGGGTCGGGGATGGGAACAGCGCTCAGCAGGGCTTTGGTGTAGGGGTGCAGCGGATGGAGGAACAGCTCCTCCGCCTCAGCCAGCTCCACGATGCGGCCCTTGCTGATGACGGCGATGCGGTCCGAGATGAACCGGACCACCGACAGGTCGTGGGCGATGAACAGGTAAGTCAGGCCGCGGCTCTTCTTCATCGTGTTCAGCAGGTTCAGCACCTGTGCGCGGATGGAGACGTCCAGAGCCGAGATGGGCTCGTCGGCCACGATGAACTCCGGCTGCATGACCAGAGCGCGTGCAATGCCGATACGCTGGCGCTGGCCGCCGGAGAATTCGTGGGGGAAGCGGGAAGCAAACTCCGGCAGCAAGCCGACTTCGTGCAGCGCATCCATGACCTTGTTGTGCAGGTCCTCCTGATCTTTGTACAGGTGGTGGTTCAGCAGACCCTCGGCCACGATGTACTCGACCTTGGCGCGCTCGTTCAGGGAAGCCATGGGGTCTTGGAAGATCATCTGGATCTTGCGGATGACTTCCTTGTCCAGCTCCTTGGAGATATGGCCATTGATCTTCTGGCCTTTGAAGAAGATGTCGCCGCCGGAAGTCGGGTTGATGCGGCAGATGGCACGGCCAATGGTGGTCTTGCCGGAGCCGGACTCGCCGACCAGCGAGAAGGTCTCGCCCTTGTAGATGTCGAAATTGACATGATCCACTGCGACGAATTTCTTTTTGCCGGAGCCAAAGGTGATCTGAAGGTCTTTCAGCTCAATCAGCTTTTCACGTTCAGCCATTTAAGTTGGAACCTCCCATCTTTCCCATTTTCTCACGAAGGTTCTGGATGGAGTGCGGACGCTCGATCTTGGGCGCGCGCGGGTCCAGATACCAAGTCTTTGCTGCGTGGGTCTCGGACACTTGGAAGAACGGCGGTTCTGCCACGAAGTCGATGGCCAGCGCATGCTTGTTGCGGGGGGCGAAGGCATCGCCCTTGATCTCGTTGAACAGGTTCGGGGGAGTGCCGTCCACGGTGGGGAGGCTCTCACCCTTGGTGCCCAGCTGGGGCAGCGCCTGAAGCAGTGCCCAAGTGTAGGGGTGCCAAGCGTCGTAGAAGATCTCCTCCACGGTGCCGTACTCCACGATCTGACCGGCGTACATAACAGCCACACGGTCGGCCACATTCGCCACAACGCCGAGGTCGTGGGTGATGTAGATGACCGACATGCCCAGCTCCTTCTGCAGATCACGGATCAGCTGCAGGATCTGTGCCTGAATGGTCACGTCCAGCGCAGTGGTGGGCTCGTCGCAGATCAGCACCTGCGGGCGGCAAGCCGCTGCAATGGCGATGACGACACGCTGGCGCATACCGCCGGAAAACTCGTGGGGGTACTGGTCATAGCGGCGCTCCGGGTCAGGGATGCCGACCTTGGCCAGCATCTCGATGGCTGCCTTCTTGGCGGCCTCACCCTTCAGGCCCTGATGGTGCTCGATGCTCTCCTGAATCTGCTTGCCGATCTTCTTCAGCGGGTTCAGGCTGGTCATCGGGTCCTGCATGACCATGGCGATCTTCTTGCCGCGCACGCCCAGCCAATCCTTTTCGGTGAACTTGGTCATGTCGCGGCCCTCGAACAGGATGGAGCCGCCGGTGATGGAACCGTTGGCGTCCAGCATACCCACGAAGGTCTTGGTGAATACGGACTTGCCCGAACCGGACTCGCCCACGATGGCAAGGGTCTCGCCGTCGTACAGATCCAGCGAGCACTTGCGGATGGCGTTCAGCTTGCGTCCCCGCAGACTAAAAGTGATCTCCACGTCTTTGGCAGAGATAATCGGTTGTCTATCCATTTACGTTTCTCTCTCCAATCTATCAAACGTGGTTGCGCGGGTCTGCCGCATCCGACAAAGCGTTGCCCATGATGTAGAACGAGATCGAGATGATGGACACGATGGATGCAGGGAAGACCAGCAGGTACGGGTAATCGAGGAAGAAGCCGCGCACCTTGCTCAGGATCAGGCCCAGAGACGGAGTATCGATGCCAAGGCCGAGGCCGAGGTAGGACAGCGTAGACTCCAGATTGATGGTGCCGGGAATGGAAAGCGCCATGCGCAGGATGATGACAGAGACCAGATACGGCAGGATGTTCTTGGTCAGAACACGCCACAACGGGGTGCCGAGGCAGCGGGACGCGAGGTTGTACTCGCGGTCACGGAACATGAAGACCATGTTGCGGACACGGCGTGCCATGGACAGCCAGTTGATCGCGATCATCGAAATCGCCATGATCCAGAAGCTCTGACCGACCATCAGGGCGATCAGGGTCATATAGATGATGTAGGGCACGTTATCGATCAGGTTGTACAGCTCCGTGAAGAAGCGGTCCAAGCTGCGGACATAGCCCCAGATCAGGCCAAAGATGACGCCGACGATGCTCTCGCCAACGGCGACGACCAGAGCCAGACGGATGGACACCTGCGTGGCATACCACACTTGGCACCAGTAGTCGCGGCCGAGGTTGTCGGTGCCGAACCAGTATTCGCTGTTCGGCTTGATGAACGCCTTGCTCGTATCCGAGATCAGGCCCGTGTAATCGTACTTGCCGATGGCCAGTGCGATGAAGGAAAAGACCGTCAGCGCCAAGAACAGGATCAGGCAGAAGACAGCGACCTTCTGCTTGAGGAAGTTCTGGATGACAGAACCCCAGTAGGAATAGTTGGAATAGCCGATGCGCTCAGCCTCTTCCGGAGAGTATTCCACGAAGTAGAACAGTTCGTCCTGCTTCTTACCCTCAAAATCAGATGCCTTAGCCATCAGCGAGCTTCCTCCTTTCCAGTCAGAGTGATACGGGGGTCAACGACCATCATCAGCACATCGCCCAAGAAAACGCCCACGATGCCCAGAACGGCATACAGGATGACCAGCGTCTGCACGACGTTCAGGTCATAACGCTGGATGGCGTCGGTCAGCAGGGGGCCCATGCCGGGGACGGAGAAGAAGCGCTCCATCAGCAGGGAGCCGCCCACCGTCAGCAGGATGGACTGGGGGATATACTGCACCATGGGGACCATGGCGTTGCGCAGAACGTGCTTGAACATGATCTCGCGGGAGCTCAGGCCCTTGACACGCGCCAGCTTGATGTAGTCGCGGGTCAGCTCATCGACCATGTAGCGGCGGGTCCACAGGGCGTAGCCCGCGATGGATGCCAGCGACAAGCAGGTGATGGGCAGCACGCTGGACGCGCTCACATTGCGGGTGGAGTACAGCGTGGGGAAGCCCAGATACTTGGAGCCCAGCACCAGCACCAGAGAATAGGACACCAGCGAGGGGACCGCATTGACGAACACGGTGTAAGCCGTGCCGATCCAGTCAAATACCTTGTCCTTGAATGCCGCCTGAAGGATGCCCATCAGAACGCCCAGCACCAGAGAGATGGCGGACGCCGTGAGGCCCAGACGCATCGAGACGCCGAACTTCTTGCCGATGACCTTGACCACCGGTGCACCGTTCTGGATACGGCGGGACGTGCCGAAGTCCAGATGCAGCAGATCGTTGTAGAACTTGATCAGCTGGGTGGGGATGGGGTCGGTCAGGCCGGCCGCTTCCAGAGCGGCGGTCTTCTGCTGATCGGTGAACTTCATGAGCTGTTCCTCAGTGAAGTAGTAGTCCGTCGGCAGACAGCGCATCATCAAAAAGACGGCTGTTGCGATCAAAAAGATTGTGACAAGCGACTGGAGCAGCCGCTTAACCGTGTATTTTAACATGTTATCGAACCTTTAACTTTTATTTTGGGGTGCGGTGGAAAACTCAGGCCTTGGTGGCAGCATCGAAGGCAGCAGCGAACTCCTCGTACTGCTCGGTGGTGTAAGGCTCTTCGCTGGTCTCCCAGTTGACAGCCTTGTAGTTGCAGGGGCCGTACATGGCGTTGATCTTGCTGTACTCGTTGGCGTGGGTCAGAGTCCAAGCCACATCGAAGTAGCAGGGGCAGGCCAGAACGTTGTTCAGCATGCAGGCCTCAGCCTTTGCGAAGGCGGCGTAACGGGCATCGGTATCATCAACGATGGCCTTTGCGGTGTTGACCAGATCGGTGAACTCCTCGTAAGCAGCGACCAGATCCTTCTGCCAGTCAGCGGGGCCGGCCTCCACGACCTTGGCGATGTTGGAGTAGTACCAGCTGTAATAAGCGTTGTCGTCGTGCAGGATCTCCTGACCAAGGAAGTTGACGGGGTCGCCGAAGTCAGCGCCCCAGCCGTTGATGACGAAGCTCTGCAGCTGAGGATTGCGGACTTCCTGCGTGATGGAAGAAACGTAGGTCTTGACGTCCAGCACGATGAAGTCATCGCCGAAGCTTTCGGTGAAGCACTGCTTCAGCACGGTTGCGTTGTCCAGAGCGGTGGAGTTGCCGGCGATGATGTGGTAAGCAGCGTGGACGGGGAAGGTGACGCCGATGGCGCTCAGCTCGTCCATAGCCTGCTTCTTCAGGTCCGCGATGTCGCCGTTGTTGGCGCGCAGACGGATCATGGTCTTACCGTCATAAGACTCCTTGTCGAAGCCCATCTCCTTGGCCACCAGAGTGGTGTACTCCTGACCCTTGGTGTTGTAGCAGACACCGGGCATGGTGTAGTAGTCGTTCTCGCACTTCAGGGGGTTGATCTTGTTGGTACGTGCATACCAGTTGGTCAGCTCCAGACCCTTGTAGAAGCACTGACGGAAGGCGGTGTTGGCGATAGCCTTGTTCCAGTTGTCGTCGGGGGTGCCGTCATCGTTGTTCTTCTGATAGTTGAAGTGCATCTGGTAGCTGTACTTCTTGGGGCGCTTCTCGCAGAGCTGATCGTTGTACTCGCTGTTGGGATCGGCCTGGATGGTGGTCAGGGTGCTCTCGCCCACATCCATCTCGTCCAGCTCACGGTTCTGGTACAGCTGGAAGGTAACGGTGCCGTCGCTGATCATGGTGACGGTGAAGCGGTCGAAGCGGGACACATCGTTTGCACCAAAGTAGTTGGGGTTGGGGATGTAGCTCTTGGTGTTCTGGCTGATGAACTCCTCCACCACATACGGGCCGTTGTACCACATGTTGGTGTAGTCGCAAGCACGGAAGCCCTCGATGCCCAGCTCGGTGATCAGGTCCTCAGAGACGGGGTAGAAGCTGGTGTAGGCCGCCACGGTATCAAAGTACGGGCAGGGAGCCTTGCAGGTGAAGACGAGGGTGTAATCATCGGGAGCCTCGACGCCCACACCGGCAGCCAGCATATCTTCGTAGGTCAGGTCGGCAGCAGCATCGCCCATGTCGCTGGTCTTCTGGTAGTAGTCCGCAGCGCCCACCAGAGTCTCGTTGGGCATGGAGGTGTTGTTGGCCTGATTCTTGGCAGCGTTCAGCACCCACTCCAGACCCACGAGGAAGTCCTTGCTGGTCAGGTGAGCCTTGACCTCGCCGTTGACGTCCACCCAATCCACATCGTCGCGCAGGTTGAAGGTCCAGACGGAGGAGTCGTCGTTGTGGCTCCACTCCTTTGCCACGGAGGGCACAGCCTTGCCGTAGCAGTCAAAGCTCAGCAGACCCTCCCACAGGTTCGTGGTGACATTCATGTCGGAAGCCATCTGGGTGTACAGCATGTTCCAGCTCTCCAGCTCACGGTTGGTGGCCTCCCAAGAGATGAACTCCTTCAGCGGGGCAGCGCCGGTGGTGTTGGGGGCGCTGGTTGCACCAGAGGAAGCAGCGGTGGAGCTGCTGGAGCTACCGCCACAGGCTGCCAGAATGCCGGCGGCACCAACGACGCCGGAAGCCTTCAGAAAGCTGCGGCGGCTGATTGCATGAGACTCGTGATTGATGTTCATTGTGTTATCCTCCCTAAATAATTTCCGTGCTTCGGTGCATGGTGCAGGACAGGTTGTCCTGCTTATTTCCCACTCCTTCACGGGGGGTTCTGCATTCTCTGTACTGCTGGGGAATACAAAGGAGCGCAGATACAGACCCCTCTGTCTGTGCCTGTGCTCCCCCCGCAAAACCTTAACACACTGGTGATTATACCATTAAAAGAATAAGCTGTCAATGGAGTGTGGACAGGAAGCTCTTCAAAAAAGAAAGACAGACTGTGGGAAATGATGAAATATATTTGTCTTTGCCTAACCAATGATGCAGAAAGTTTAACACTGCTTTTAAAAAACAAAACAACCGAAATTGTTCTCCATAAACGAACAGATGCGAAATGCTTTACATAATAAAAGAGCGGAAGCCATCCGCTTTGCGAACAGCTCCCGCCGGGGAAAGATCACTTCATAAAACGAGCCGGGGAAAAGATCAGCCCTTGGTGGCAGCATCGAAGGCAGCGGCGAACGCTTCGTACTGCTCGGTGGTGTAAGCCTCTTCGCTGGTCTCCCAGTTGATCGCCTTGTAGTTGCAGGGGCCGTACATGGCGTTGATCTTGCTGTACTCGTTGGCGTGGGTCAGGCACCAAGTCACATCGTAGACGGTGGGGAAGATCAGGTTCTCCTCAAGGAAGTAGGCCTCAGCCTTTGCGAAGGCGGCGTAGCGCGCGTCGGTGTCGTTGACGATGGCGCGGCCCTCGTTGACCAGATCGGTGAACTGCTCGTAAGCATCCACCAGCTCCTGCTGATAATCAGCGGGGCCGTTCTCCACGATGCCCTCGATGTTGGTCATGTTGCAGCTGTAGTAAGCATTGTCGTCGTGGACGATGATCTGGGTCAGGAAGTTGATGGGATCGCCGAAGTCAGCGCCCCAGCCCATGTGGACGAAGCTCTGCAGCTTGGGTGCCACGACCTCCTTCATGGTGGAGGAGACGAAGGTCTCGATGTCCAGCACGATGAAGTCATCGCCGAAGCTGTCGGTGAAGCACTGCTTCAGGACGGTCGCGCTGTCCAGAGCAGTGGTGGAACCGGCCAAGATATAATAGGAGCAGTGCACCGGGAAGGTGACGCCGATGGCGGAGAGCTCCTCCATGGCCTGTTTCTTCAGGTCGGTGATGTCGCCGTTGTTGGCGCGCAGACGCTTCATGGTCTGGCCGTCGTACTTCTCACCGTCGAGGCCGATCTCCTTGGCCACCAGAGAGGTGTAGTCGGTGCCGTCAGAGGTGTAGCACAGGCCGCTCATGGTGAAGAAATCGTTCTCGCACTTCAGCGGGTTGATGGGGTTGTAGCGGGAGAAGAACTTGGTCAGCTCCAGACCCTTGGAGAAGCACTGGCGGAATGCCTTGTTGGCGATGGCCTTGTTCCAGTTCTCATCGGCGGTGCCGTCGGTCTTGCGCTTGTCGTAGTTGAAGATGAAGCAGTAGCTGAACTTCTTGGGGCGTTTCTCGCACATCTGCTGATTGTATTCGTTGGAGGGATCGGCCTGAATGGTGGCGATGCTGCTCTCGCCCAGATCGACCTCGTCCAGCTCACGGTTCTGGTACAGCTGGAGGCTGATGGTGCCGTCGGAGATCATGGTGATGGTCAGGCGCTCAAAGCGGCTGACGTTGGCAGCGTCGTAGTAGCTGGGGTTGGGGATGTAGCTCTTGGTGTTGCCCTGAATGTACTCCTCGATCAGGTACGGGCCATTGTACCACATGGTCGTGTTGTCGCAGCCGCGGAAGCCCTCGATGCCCAGCTCGTCGAGCAGAGCGGGAGCCACCGGGTAGAAGCTGTTGTAAGCGGCCACGGTGTCGAAGTACGGGCAGGGATCCTTGCAGGTGAAGACCAGCGTGTAGTCATCGGGAGCTTCGATGCCCACACCGGCAGCCAGCATGTCCTCGTAGGTCATGTCGGCGGCAGCGTCACCGGCGGCCTTGGTCTGCTCGTAGTAATCGGCAGCGCCCGCCACCGTATCGTTGGGCATGGAGGTGTTGTTTGCCTCGTTCTTGTAAGCGTTCATGACCCACTCGAAGCCAACGAGGAAGTCCTTGCTGGTCAGGTGATCCTTCACCTCGCCGTTGACATCCACCCAGTCCACATCGTCGCGCAGGTGGAAGGTCCAGACGGTAGAATCGTCGTTGTGCTCCCAAGAAGAAGCGATGGCGGGCGCGACCTTGCCGTAGCAGTCAAAGCTCAGCAGACCGTCCCAGATGTTGGTGATGACGTTGGCGTCCTCAGCCTTCTGGGTGTACAGCATGTTCCAGCTTTCCAGCTCACGGTTGCCGCTCTCAAAAGAGATGAACTCCTTCAGCGGGACAGCGCCGGTGGAGTTGGGTGCCTCGGCACCGCTGGTGGAAGCGCTGTCGCCCTTGTCGGAGCTGCCGCCGCATGCAGCCAGCAGACTGGCTGCGCCGACCATGCCGGCACCCTTGAGGAAGCTGCGGCGGTCGAGCTTGTGAGACTCAAAATTGATGCTCATTGGATAGATCCTCCCAGATCTTGCACGGCGCAGACGGCCGTGCACATTTTCCTATTCCTAAATCCAGTGTGGTCCGCCCCAGCCGAAAAAATGCACAGAGAGGACAAAAACCGCACTTCGGATATTTTAGCACTGTATTGAAAAGAAGTCAATGCGATGAAGTAACAAATTGGAAACAAAAGGGGAACAACCACTTTCACGAAAAAAGCACTGCGCCGAAATTGCAAAAGAATCGAAAGACTGCCCGGCTGGTTTGAAACAGCAGACTTCAAAAGAAAAAAGGTTTGCTGTTTTTGCAGGGCGGACGATTCTGCTATCTTTTTTCACAAAAGCGTGTTACAATAAAATAAGTCTGTAAATAAGGAGCACACCATGAAAAACGACACCCCCCGCATCCCGAAGTTCAAACCCTATCTGTTCCACCCCGTTTTATATAAGACCGTCACCCGCACGTCCATCGTAGCCGTCCTGATGCTGCTGTGGGAGCGCTATGTCAGCGACGGCACCTTCACCATCTGGGAAGCGCCGGGCTTTCTGTGCGGGGTGGTGCTGCTGATCTGGGCGTGGATCGACTATATGCGGCTGGATGGCTTGACCATCCATCACCTGCTGGAAGAGTTCAAGGGACAGGGCAAACAGAAAAAGTTCCACTCCACCCGCTCCATCATCGACTACGCCGATGAAAAGATCGTTTCCTTCGAGGAGCTGGAGCCGGAAGAGCGCACCTATTGCAGTATGCTCTCCAATCTGGTGCTGGGGCTGCCGCTGATCCTCATCGCCCTCTGCGTCAGCTTTTTGTAAGGGGGCGCGCCATGGAAACGAATCGGAAACAACTGGTGGTGGGCATCCTCGCCCATGTGGACTCCGGCAAGACCACCCTCTCCGAAGCCATGCTCTACCGCGCCGGTGCCATCCGAAAGCTGGGCCGCGTGGATCACAAGGACGCCTTTCTGGACACCGACGCGCTGGAAAAGGCCCGCGGCATCACCATCTTCTCCAAACAGGCCCTGCTGAGCGCAGGGAACACCGACTTCACCCTGCTGGACACCCCCGGCCATGTGGATTTTTCCACCGAGACCGAGCGGATGCTCCAAGTGCTCGACTACGCGGTGCTGGTCATCAGCGGCACCGACGGTGTCCAGAGCCACACCGAAACGCTCTGGCGGCTGCTGCGGCGCTACCGCATCCCGACCTTTGTTTTCGTGAATAAGATGGATCTGCCCGGCCCCGGAAAAGAAGCCCTGCTGGAACAGCTCGGCCGCCGCCTTGGCGACGGCTTTGTGGACTTCGGGGCCGAGGGAGCCGCCCGCGACGAGGCGCTGGCCCTCTGCGACGAGCGGCTGATGGAGGCCGTCCTTGACCGGGGCACCCTGACCGATGCGGACATCATCCCCGCCATCGCCCGGCGGCATGTCTTTCCCTGCTGGTTCGGTGCGGCCCTCAGGCTGGAGGGCGTGGACGAATTTCTGGAAGGGCTGGACCGCTTCACCCGACCGGCCCCGGCGCTGGAAGCCTTCGGCGCAAAGGTGTTCAAGATCTCGCAGGATGAGCAGGGAGCTCGGCTGACATGGCTCCGGGTCACCGGCGGGGAACTGAAGGTCAAGGCTCAGCTCACCGGCGAAGCGGACGGTGAGCCGTGGGCCGAAAAGGCAAACCAGCTGCGGCTGTATTCGGGGGCAAAGTACGCGCTGGCCGAGTGCATCGGGCCGGGGCAGGTCTGCGCCGTCACCGGCCTGACCAAGGCCCGCCCCGGCGAGGGCCTTGGCGCCGAACGGGACGGCGACCTGCCGGTCCTCGAACCGGTGCTGAGCTATCAGGTGCTGCTGCCGGAAGGGGCAGACGTTCACGCCGCCCTCGGCAAGCTCCACCGGCTCGAAGAAGAAGAACCCCAGCTCCACGTCGTCTGGAACGAGACGCTGGGCGAGATCCATGTGCAGCTCATGGGCGAGATCCAACTGGAAGTGCTCAAAAGTCTGCTGGCCCAGCGCTACGGGCTGGACGTAAGCTTCGGCCCCGGCGGCATTTTATATAAGGAAACGATCACCGAGGCCATCGAGGGCGTGGGCCACTACGAACCCCTCCGCCACTATGCGGAAGTCCACCTCAAGCTGGAACCCCTGCCCCGCGGCAGCGGGATGCAGTTCGACGCCGACTGCCGGGAAGAGGTGCTGGACAAGAACTGGCAGCGGCTGGTGCTGACTCACCTCGAAGAAAAACAGCACCTCGGCGTGCTGACCGGTGCCCCGCTGACCGATGTGAAGATCACCCTCATCGCGGGCCGCGCCCACCTCAAGCACACCGAGGGCGGCGATTTCCGTCAGGCCACCTACCGCGCCGTGCGGCAGGGCTTGATGATGGCAGATCAGATCCACAAAACGCAGCTTCTCGAACCGTGGTATGCCTTCCGGCTGGAGCTCCCGGCGGAAAACGTGGGCCGGGCCATGAACGACATTCAGCAGATGGGTGGCAGCTTCGAACCGCCCCAGACCGCCCCGGACGGCCAGACCACCACCCTGACCGGAACGGCCCCGGCCTCCACCATGCGCAGCTACCCCATGGACGTGGTGGGCTACACGCGGGGCAGGGGACAGCTGAACCTGAGTCTGGACGGCTACCGCCCCTGCCACAACGCCGAAGAAGTCATCGCCGCCGTGGGCTACGAGCCGGAGCACGACCTCGACAACCCGGCGGATTCGGTCTTCTGCGCCCATGGCGCGGGCTTCGTAGTCCCGTGGGAGCAGGTGCGCAGCCATATGCACGTGGACAGCGGCTGGGGCAAGACCGCCCGCCCCGCCGAGGAAGCGGCCCAGAACCGTCCCCGCCGGATGGCCGCTTACCGTGCCACGCTGGAAGAGGACGCCGAGCTGCTGAAAATTTTCGAGCAGACCTACGGGCCCATCAAGCGGGACCCGCTGGCGGCGTTCCGCCCGACCCAAAAGACCGAGCGCCCGGATTTCAACGCCGAGCAGTGGGAGATCGCCCCCGAATACCTGCTGGTGGACGGCTACAACATCATCTTCGCGTGGGACGAGCTGAACGAGCTTTCCAAACAGAGCCTCGAAGCCGCCCGCAAAAAGCTGATGGACATCCTGTGCAACTATCAGGGGTTCAAGAAGTGCGTTCTCATCCTTGTGTTCGACGCCTACCGGGTGCCCGGCAGCCCCGGCACCATCCAGCAGTACCACAATATCCATGTGGTCTACACCAAGGAAGCCGAGACGGCGGATATGTTCATTGAGCATGTTACCCACGAGATCGGCAAGGGCCGCCGGGTCCGCGTCGCCACCTCGGACGGCATGGAACAGATCATCATCCTCGGCCATGGTGCGCTCCGCGTCTCCGCCCGCATGTTCCATCAGGAAGTGCAGGAGGCAGAGAAAGAGATCCGGAAATATTTACAGGGAGAAGTATAAACCTCTCCGTCATCGCTGACGCGATGCCACCTCCCCTAATGAGGGGAGGCCTTGGCAGCCGATTTTAGTTCATCTTTATGCCAAAGGCTCCCCTACTAGGAAGGACTCCCTCCGGCCGGAGGGAGATGTCGCGTATGCGACAGAGGGTGGACGACTGGCGGGCGCAAGCCCGACTGAGAGGTTGTACGAAGGAGAACGCTGCAATGATGATTACAAGTGAAGAATTTGTCTGGCGTGCCATTCCTCCCCGCCCCCGTTCCAGCCACAAGGGCACCTTCGGTTCGGTGCTGGCCGTGGCGGGCAGCGCAAGCTACCGGGGCGCTGCGGCCTTGGCCGTGGAAGGGGCCCTGCGCACCGGGGCGGGCATCGTCACGCTGGCCAGCGTCGAACCGGTGCTGGCGGCGGTGTCGGCCCGTCTGCCGGAGTGCTGCCTCTGCCCCTGCGAAGCGGGCGCGGCGGGCGGCATCGCCCCCGAAAATATCCCCCGCATCCAGCGTCAGAAGGCGACGGTCCTGCTGCTGGGCCCCGGCCTCGGCTACACGGTCCAGAGCGCAGCCCGCGCCGCCGAGACCCGGATGCTGGCGGGGACGCTCCTGCCCGGCTTTGCGGGCAGCGCCGTGCTGGACGCCGACGGCCTGAACGCCGCCGCCGATCTGCTGCAGGCCGGGAAGCTGCCCCATCCGCAGGGGGACCTGATCTTGACGCCCCACCCCGGCGAAATGGCCCGGCTGACCGGATGTTCGGCAGCGGACATCAACGCCGACCGCGAGGGTACGGCCCTCCGCTTTGCAAAGGCGTGGGATGCCGTCGTCGTGCTGAAAGGGGCCCGCACCGTCATTGCCGCGCCGGATGGCCGGTGCGCGGTGAATCCCACCGGCAACCCCGGCTTAGCCCGCGGGGGCAGCGGGGACGTGCTGGCCGGCATGACCAGCGCCCTGCTGGCCTGTAAGCTGCCCGCCTTTGAGGCCGCCGTCTGTGCGGTCTATCTCCACGGGGCCGCCGCGGACTGCGCCGCCGCGAAGCACGGCGAGGCCGGGATGCTCCCCCACGACCTCTTTGCCGAGCTGGGGGGCCTTTTCGCCGCCAACGGCCGCTGACCTTTTCCCAAACGATTCCTACCGAAACGCTTCCTTTCCGCCGGATTTGTGCTATACTGGACTTAGCACAAACTCGTTTGGAAAGGGGCGTTTTTGTTTATGGTTCCTGCACTGGAAAAAATCATTTCCGAAAGCGAGAACATGGTCTTTTTTGGCGGCGCGGGCGTTTCGACCGAGAGCGGCATCCCGGATTTTCGGAGCGTGGACGGACTCTATCATCAGAAATATGACTACCCACCCGAAACCATCCTCAGCCATACCTTCTGGGAGCGCTGCCCGGAGGAATTCTATCGGTTTTATCGCGATAAGCTCATCGTCAAGGGGGCCAAGCCCAACGCGGCCCACCTGCGGCTGGCCAAGCTCGAACGGGAGGGCAAGCTGAAAGCCGTCGTCACCCAGAACATCGACGGGCTGCATCAGGCCGCCGGTTCCAAAACGGTCTACGAGCTCCACGGCAGTACCCTGCGCAATTACTGCACCGAGTGCGGAAAGTTTTTCGATGCGGACTTTATTGCGAACAGCACCGGCGTGCCCCGCTGCCCGGACTGCGGCGGCATCGTTAAGCCCGATGTCGTCCTCTACGAGGAAGGGCTGGATGAGCAGGTGGTCTCCGGGGCGGTACAGGCCATCCGCAAGGCCGATACCCTCATCGTGGGCGGCACCAGCTTGGTGGTGTACCCGGCGGCGGGTCTGCTGCGGTACTTCCGGGGGCGGCACCTCGTGGTCATCAATATGCAGCCCACCCCCGCCGACGAAGAAGCCGACCTGTGCATCGCAAAGCCCATCGGGCAGGTGCTCAGCGAAGATGTGAAGTTGGAGGACGTGGGATGAAAGCAGTCATTCTCGAAAGCTATGTCATGGAGGAGGGCGACCTCAATTGGTCGGGCGTCAAGGCCCTCATCCCGGACACCACCAGCTATGTCCGTACGGCCTATGAGGAGATCGCGCCCCGCATCGGCGGCGCCGAGGTGGTCTTCCTCAACAAGTGCCGGATGGACGAAGCGATTCTGGCCCAGTGTCCGAACCTGAAGTTCGTGGGCATCATCGCCACCGGCACCGACAATCTCGACTTGGAGGCGTGCCGCCGCCACGGCGTCGCTGTCGCCAACGTGCCCGGTTACTCGACCTACAGCGTCGCCCAGATGACCTTCAGTCTGCTCCTCGCCATCTGCCAGTGCGCCGAGCGGTACAATCGCGCCGTCAAGGATGGCTGCTGGCAGTTGGATATCCCGGCAAGCTATGGGCTGCTGCCCCAAGTGGAGCTGTTCGGCAAGACCTTCGGCGTCTACGGTTACGGCAGCATCGGCCGCCAGACCGCCCGCATCGCCAAGGCCTTCGGGATGCGGGTCCTCGTCTGCACCCGCACCGTCCGGCCGGAGTATTCCGCCGACGGCGTGGAGTTCGTGGAGTTTGACACCCTGCTGCGGGAAAGCGACGTCCTCAGCCTTCACTGCCCGGCGACGCCAAAGACGCGGGGGCTCATCAGCGCGGATGCGCTGGCCCGGATGAAGCCGGGGGCCATCCTGCTGAACACGGCACGGGGTGCCTTGGTGGACGAAGAGGCCGTCGCCGCCGCCCTTCGCAGCGGTCTGCTGGGCTTCTATGGGGCCGATGCCTTTGGCACTGAGCCGCTCCCGCAGGAAAGCCCCCTGCGGAAGGAACCCCACGCCATCCTCACCCCGCACATTGCATGGACGACCAAGGAAGCGCTGCAGAACCTGATGGACATCACCACCCGGAACCTGCGCACCTTCCTCGACGGAAACGGCGAGAACATCGTCAACCGGTAACAGAAAAGGAGAACAACAATGCAGGCAACCATCCACAACGAATTCCTGACCCTGACCGTGGACACCCACGGCGCTGAGGCCGTCAGCCTGAAAAATGCGGCGGGGGAGGAGCTGCTCTGGCAGGCCGACCCGGCTGTCTGGAAGCGCCATGCGCCCATCCTCTTCCCGTGGACGGGCAAGCTGCCCGGCGGCACCTTCACCCATGGCGGCAAGACCTATCAGGGCGGCCAGCACGGCTTTGCGCGGGACGTGGAGCACACCCTGCTCCGCGCCGAGGGCGACACCATCGAGCTGGAGCTGCGGTCCGACGCCGCCACCAAGGCCCAGCGCTTCCCCTTTGACTTCGTCCTCACCAGCACCTTCCGGCTGGAGGGCAGGACGGTCCACCACACCCTGACCGTGGAAAACCCCGCCGACGCCGCGGAGGAGCTGCGGTTCGGCATCGGCTACCACCCGGCCTTCAACATCCCCTTCGACAGCGCCCACACCACCACCGACTACGAGTTCCGCTTCGACGGCCCCGAAAGCCCCATGATTCTCGACGCCCGCCCCAACGGGCTGCTCTCCGGTAAGTGTTACTACCAGTGGAAGAACGTCTCGTCCATCCCGCTCACCGATGAGCTGTTTGCAAACGACAGCTTCTGCATGGCGGGTCTGCGCAGCAGCACCGTAGGCATCTACGAAAAAGATACCGGCCGCCGCATCGTCTGCGACGTGCAGGGCTACCCCTACTCCCTCATCTGGTCGGCTCCGGCGAAGCCCGTCCGCTTCGTCTGCATCGAGCCGTGGCAGTCCCTGCCCGGTGCCGAGACCGACCCGCAGGAGTGGACTGAGCGGGCCGCTGCCGCCTGCCTTGCCCCCGGCCAGCGCTGGGCCACCACTCTGAGCACGACGTTTGACCGATAAAAACAAAGAGGCTGTTGCAACGAACTCCCTCAGTCACGGCTTTGCCGTGCCAGCTCCCTCTCGGAGG
>OHWE01000043.1_pt1 | contig 90890 bp, 79 predicted proteins | sample 1579661 | NCBI WGS metagenome assembly OHWE01 (sample SAMEA3882552, study PRJEB24775) | human gut metagenome | biome: human-associated habitat; feature: intestine environment; material: feces | place: Netherlands | collected 2009/2010 | reverse complement strand
TGAACACGATGTTCAAACAAGCCGCCACTGAGCCACGGATGGCGAATTGGCGGCGATTGCGTACGATAGAAGTTATGTAAATCAGAACATTTAGAACTTCTTGTTTCAATACATCACATAAACAACTACAACTATTTTTATATATGCTCTTTTTACGCACATTTTACAAAACTACGATAACGCACTTTACTTACATTCTGTATATTCTCATTTGTAAGTTAAATCAAAAAGAAAATCTTTAAGAGAAAAAGGAGACAAAGAAAATGAGAAAGTTAAAGAAAGCAATCATTGGAGTTTTAGCATCAGCCATGCTTATGGGAGCAATGACAGGATGTGGTAAAGCAGCAAGTGATGATATCACCGTAATTTCCCGTGAGGATGGATCCGGTACAAGAGGCGCATTTATCGAACTGTTCGGTATCGAGGAGAAGGATGCAGATGGTAATAAGATTGATAATACAATCTCTACTGCAGATATCACAAACTCAACATCCGTTATGATGACGAGTGTAGCAGATGATGAGGCAGCGATCGGATACATATCCCTTGGTTCCCTGGATGATTCTGTAAAGGCATTGAAGATTGATGGTGCAGAAGCAACCGCTGATAATATCTCAAACGGAAGCTACAAGGTATCCCGTCCGTTCAACATTGCAACAAAGGGTACACCAAACGAAGTAACACAGGATTTCATCAACTTCATCTTGAGCGAGGATGGACAGAAGGTTGTTGAAGATGCAGGATATATCAGCCAGGGCAATGCAGGTGCATTCAAGGCTGCAGGCGTAAAGGGTAAGATTAATATTGCAGGTTCATCTTCCGTAACACCGGTTATGGAGAAGCTCAAGGAAGCATATGTTGCAGTCAATCCGGATGTACAGATTGAAGTACAGCAGAGTGATTCTACAACAGGTATGACAAGTGCGGCAGAAGGTGTCTGCGATATCGGTATGGCATCCAGAGAGCTGAAGGACAGCGAGCTTAGTGCAGGTCTTACACCAACAGTGATCGCAATTGATGGTATCGCAGTTGTTGTAAATAAGAACAACGATGTCGATGGTCTTACAAGTGATCAGGTAAAGAGCATCTACACAGGTTCTATCACAAAGTGGTCAGAAGTAAAGTAATAGCTTGATAAAAACTTATCAGAAAGAAAATACGAGGCATACTATGACGAAAGTAAAAGAAAGAACAATGCATATCGTATTCCTGGTGGCTGCCTGTATGTCCATACTGGCAGTCGCCATGATATGTCTGTTCATGTTTGCCAATGGCGTACCAGCCATCCGGCAGATTGGATTTGTGAATTTTATATTTGGTAAAACCTGGATGCCGGGTGCAAATAAATTCGGCATCTTCCCTATGATCATCGGCAGTATCTATGTGACAGCAGGTGCAATCATCATCGGTGTTCCAATCGGACTTTTATGTGCCGTATTCATGGCAAAGTTCTGTCCACCGAAGCTTCATAAGATTATGAAACCGGCTGTGGATCTGCTTGCAGGTATTCCATCTATTGTATATGGATTCTTCGGTCTGGTTGTGATCACGCCGATGATCCGGAATACATTCGGCGGAAGCGGTAAAAACATTCTGACCGCCTGCATCCTGCTTGGAATCATGATTCTGCCAACCATCATCAGTGTATCGGAATCAGCAATCCGCGCGGTTCCGGAAAGCTATTACGAAGGAGCATTGGCACTCGGTGATACGCATGAGAGAAGTGTCTTCAAGGCAGTACTCCCTGCAGCAAAATCCGGAATCCTTGCAGCCATTATTCTTGGAATCGGGCGTGCGATCGGTGAGACAATGGCAGTCATCATGATTGCCGGAAACCATGCAGTTATGCCGGACAGCCTGTTGGCCGGTGTGCGGACACTTACATCGAATATTGTACTGGAACTTGGATATGCAACAGATTTGCACAGAGAAGCATTGATCGCAACCGGTGTGGTTCTGTTCGTATTCATCCTGATTATTAATCTGTTGTTCTCAGTTGTGAAAAAGAAAGGGGCGAAATAGGCATGAGTGAACAAGCTGTAGCAGCAAAGGCAGATATGGAAGCAATCAGGCCGATCAATGTCGTCACCTGGAAGGATAAGCTCGCTGCATACAAAAAACGGCCGCTTTCCATGTTTTTACTGATGGCAGTCACGGTATCTGCAGTCATTACGGTTGGTGTGCTTGGCGCACTTGTCATCTATATTCTGGCAAACGGTATCATGAATCTTTCTCCGGAGCTTTTTGCCTGGAAATATACAACCGAAAATGTATCGATGCTTCCTGCAATTATCAATACATTTCTTATGACAGCGCTTTCCCTGCTCATCGCAGTACCAATCGGTATCTGTTCTGCTATTTATTTGGTAGAATATGCCAAGCGCGGAAATAAACTTGTGAGTATTGTCAGAATCACAACCGAGACATTATCCGGTATCCCTTCCATTGTCTATGGTCTGTTCGGATATCTGATGTTTGTGATCGCATTTGGCTGGGGACTTTCATTCTTCGGTGGTGCGCTTACACTTTCCATTATGGTACTTCCAACCATTATGCGTACGACAGAAGAAGCGCTCTTAAGCGTACCGGATTCTTACCGGGAAGGAAGCTTCGGACTTGGAGCCGGCAGACTGCGGACGATATTTAAGGTTGTACTTCCATCTGCGGTACCCGGTATTTTATCCGGAGTTATCCTGGCAATCGGACGTATCGTCGGCGAGACGGCAGCTTTAATCTTTACATCCGGTACAACTGCCGAGATACCAAAGAGCTTATTTGATTCCGGATGTACACTGGCTGTTCATATGTATAAGCTGCTTTCGGAAGGACTCTACACAAAACAGGCATATGCAACCGCAGTTGTGCTGCTTGTAATGGTTGTCATAATCAATGCAGCATCCGGAAAGCTTGCCAAAAAACTGCAGGCAAAATAAGTACTGGAATTTGGAGGAAAAAATGGGTAATTTTAAAATAAAGGACATGGATTTATATTACAGTGATTTCCATGCGTTAAAAGATATCAACTTGGACATTCCATCGACCAAGATCACTGCATTCATCGGTCCATCCGGCTGTGGAAAATCCACACTCTTAAAAAGCCTGAATCGAATGAATGATCTGGTCGAGGGCTGTAAGATCACAGGTGAGGTAACACTCGATGGCGAAAATATATACAAAGGAATGGATGTCAATACATTGCGCAAGCGCGTCGGCATGGTGTTTCAGAAACCAAATCCGTTTCCGATGAGCATCTACGACAATATTGCATATGGACCGCGTACACACGGAATCCATAAAAAGGCGGAATTAGATGAAATTGTGGAACGTTCCTTAAAGCAGGCTGCTATCTGGGATGAAGTCAAAGACCGTCTGAAGAAAAGCGCGCTCGGTATGTCAGGTGGACAGCAGCAGCGTCTGTGCATTGCGCGTGCACTTGCAGTAGAACCGGATGTGCTTTTGATGGATGAGCCGACATCTGCCCTCGATCCGATTTCCACCTCAAAGATTGAGGATCTGGCAGTTGATCTGAAAGATAAATATACAATCATCATGGTAACACATAATATGCAGCAGGCTGCACGTATCTCAGATAATACAGCATTTTTCCTGCTCGGAGAAGTTGTGGAGTTTGACAATACAGAGAAACTGTTCGCAAATCCAAGTGACAAGCGGACAGAGGATTATATCACAGGAAGGTTTGGTTGATGAATTATGAGAAATGAATACGAGAAGCAATTAGAGAATCTGAATGTCGAACTAATCCGTATGGGTGCACTTTGCGAGAAGGTGATCGCGGGCACTACGAAGGCACTCTTTAGTGGCGATGCCAAATACACATCGAAATCCCATGCAGTCGAAGAAGAGATCGATAAAAGCGAGCATAATATCGAGCATATCTGTATGAGCCTGCTTTTAAAGCAGCAGCCGGTCGCATCGGATTTCCGTTTTGTATCAGCTGCATTAAAGCTTATATCTGATCTCGAACGGATCGGTGATCAATGTGCCGATATTGCGGATATGATCCGTTTCACAACTTCTTATGACTTAAAGGATTTTAAAGACCTTGAAGAAATGTCAGGTGCTGCGAAAGATATGCTGTCAAATGCTGTGGAGGCATATGTCAAAAAAGACAAGGATCTGGCAATCACTGTAATCCAGGCGGATGATAAAGTCGATGCATTATTTGATTCGGTAAAGAAACGTCTCATTAAAGAGATCGGAAAAAAAGCAGAAGATGGCGAATTTTATATAGACATTATCATGATTGCAAAGTATTATGAAAGAATAGGAGACCATGCAACGAATGTTGCGGAATGGGTTTATTATTCAATCACAGGAGAGCATATATAAAATGATTTATGTTTTAGAAGATGACAATAGCATACGTGAATTTGTAGTTTACACATTATGTCACATGGATTTTGAAGCAAAAGGCTTTGAACGTCCATCGGAATTCTGGGCAGGGATGGAAGAAACACTTCCGTCCCTGATTCTGCTTGATATCATGCTGCCGGAGGAGGATGGACTATCTGTCTTGAAAAAGCTCCGGGAACATGCTGATACCAAAGAGGTTCCGGTCATTATGTTAACTGCAAAGGATAGTGAATACGACAAAGTACTGGGGCTTGACAGCGGAGCGGATGATTACGTACCGAAGCCGTTTGGCATTATGGAGTTAGTTGCGAGAATCAAAGCTTTGCTTCGCCGGACAGAAAACCGTGCAGATACGACCGATGACGGTGAGAAGCTTATTGCCGGAAGCATAGCCTTAGATACCAAGCGCCACATTGTTTTAGTGGATGGAGAGCGCATCAATCTTACATTGAAAGAGTTTGAACTTCTGCATCTGTTTATGGAAAACCAGGGACAGGTGTTTACACGTGACCAGCTGCTAAACCGCATCTGGGGATATGAATTCGATGGGGAAAGCCGTACGGTTGATGTCCATATACGAAGCCTCCGGATGAAATTAAAGGAAGCCGGGAATATGATTGAAACGGTCCGCGGTGTCGGCTACAAGATCGGAGATTAAAATGAAAAAGAAGATATTCAAGAATACAATTTTAATCATCTTGCTTTTGGTCGTTCTATGTGGCGTATCCATCATCGGTGTTTTATACAGCTATTTCAACAAACAATACGTTTCCTCCCTGAATCAGGCGGCAGGCTATATTGCGGAGGGGGTGAACCTATCCGGGCTGGATTTTCTCACCGATTTGAATGAGAATGAAAAGCGTATCACATGGGTTGCGGCGGACGGAACAGTTCTTTATGACAACAAAGCCGACCCCCATACGATGGAAAATCACAAAAATCGTACAGAAATCAAACAGGCAATGACGTCTTCGGCAGGCACAAGTGTAAGATATTCGAAGACACTTTCCGAGGAGACAATCTATCATGCCATCCGTATTGCGGACGGAAGTGTAGTCCGTGTCTCCGTAGTCCGTAAATCGGTGCCGGCACTTTTGATGAAGGTGCTGCTTCCGATTATTCTCGTATTACTGCTCGGTGTTGAATTCTCCGCGATTCTTGCCTACCGCTTATCGAAACAGATTACAACACCGTTAGAAGCGATTGACTTAGATCATCCGGATGAATCGACGGTTTATGACGAGCTGTCACCGTTTATCCGTAAAATCCGCATCCAGAACGAGCAGATTCAAAAGGCGATGACACAGCTGCAGACACAGAAAAATGAGTTTGCACTGATTACGGAAAACATGCAGGAAGGTTTTCTTGTTGTGGATAAAAAGGAAATTGTTCTCTCACACAACCGGAGTATCTCAACCTTATTTGATGTGGATGAATCGGTAGATGGAAAACATGTGTTAGAGATTAACCGGTCGGAAGAGTTTATCGACTGTATCAAGAAGGCGATCCAGGGAATCCACAGCGAGTATATCTGCCCGGTTAAGGGACGTTTTTATAATATCTATGCGAATCCGGTATTCCGGAATAACGAGGTTGCCGGCGCGGTCGTTATCATCACGGATGTCACAGAGAAGGAAGAACGCGAGAATTTGAGACGGGAATTCTCGGCGAACGTATCGCACGAATTAAAGACACCGCTAACTTCCATATCCGGTATTGCAGAAATTATTAAAAATGGAATTGTTGACGAGAAGGATGTCAAAACATTTGCAGGTAAGATCTATGACGAAGCACGTCGGCTGATCCATCTGGTAGAAGATATCATTAAGCTGTCTCAGCTTGATGAGGGAGAGCAGGCAGTAGAAAAGACTCCGATTGATATATATGACCTATCAAGAATCGAAATCCATCATTTGGAGCCGGTAGCAGAGGAACGGCATATCAAAATCAATCTGCAGGGTGAACATATGATGATATCCGGCATACACTCTGTGTTAGAAGAAATGGTATACAATCTGATTGAAAATGCCATTAAATATAACAAAGAGGATGGAACCATAGATGTAATGATCAAAAAGAAAAAACATCGTTGTGAGTTTTGTGTCAAAGATTCCGGCATCGGAATTCCGGCAGACCAGCTTGACCGGATATTCGAACGCTTTTACCGGGTTGATAAGAGCCATTCCAAGGAAATAGGCGGCACGGGACTTGGACTTTCTATTGTAAAGCATGGCGCAAAGCTGCACAATGCGGAGATTAAGATTGAGAGTGCATTAAATGTCGGTACGGAAATAAATTTAATCTTTCCGATATAGGTGTCTTGTCACCTGTCAAAACATGTGCTATACTGCATGTACATTCGGAGCAAAAACGCAGGCGGAATGTCTGCGTTTTTGTTATGGCGACGAGGAAAATGCACGCATTTATGTGGTGCATTTGACGACCGCTAATCAGAGCACGATGCGCAGAGCACATCGTGTCTTTGTATTATGTACAGGTATAAATTCAAAGGAGACAGGAAGATGCGAGAATTACATTACGATGTTGTGATCGTCGGCTGCGGTGTCGGTGGATTATATACAGCATTGAATTTACCGGAAGATAAACAGATTTTGATGCTCTCAAAAGCAGAGCTTGAAACCTGTGATTCGATGCTGGCACAGGGCGGTATCTGCGTGCTGCGGGACGAGGATGACTATGATTCGTATTTTGAGGATACGATGCGTGCCGGTCATTATGAAAACCGCAAGGAAAGTGTCGACATCATGATCCGTGGCAGCCGGGATGTCATCAATGATCTGATCGGATATGGTGTGGAATTTGAGAGAAACGCAGACGGAAGTCTTGCTTATACAAAGGAAGGAGCACATTCTAAGCCGCGCATCTGCTTCCATGAGGATATAACCGGGGAAGAGATTACGACCCGTCTATTATCTGCTGTGAAGCAGTTGAACAATGTTACCATTTTTGAACATACAACCATGACCGATATTATAGAAGATATTAATCATGCCTGTGTGGGTATACTTGCAAAATGTGCGGATGGTGAAGAATTAGAGATCTATGCGGAAAACACAGTATTTGCAACAGGTGGAATCGGCGGACAATACAAGCATTCCACGAACTATCCGATCCTGACCGGCGATGGCTGTGAGATTGCGCGAAAACACGGCGTAGAATTAGAGCATATGGACTATGTACAGATTCATCCAACCTGCTTTTACACGGAGAATCCGGGCAGAAGTTTCCTGATTTCAGAGTCGGCAAGAGGTGAGGGTGCAATTATCTTGAATCACAAGAAAGAGCGTTTCGTCGATGAATTGCAGCCGCGAGATGTTGTTACGAAAGCGATTCAGGCAGAGATGGAAAAAGAGGGCGTGAAATACGAGTTCTTATCCTTTGAGAATGTTCCACGCGAGACAATCCTGAACCATTTTCCTCATATCTATGAGCATTGCATGAAGTATGGCTTTGATATTCTGATGATGCCGATTCCAATCGTTCCGGCACAGCATTATTTCATGGGAGGTATCCATGTAGATAAGTTTTCGCACACAACGATGCCGCATTTGTATGCCGTCGGCGAGACAAGCTGCAACGGGGTGCACGGGAAGAACCGCTTAGCCAGCAACAGTTTGCTTGAAAGTTTAGTGTTCGCAAAACGTGCGGCAAAGCACATCACTGGCGAGCTTGTGTAAAGTTTATAGATCATTGTGCATGATTATTCCATTACGTAGATACATATATTTTATTTTTGAATATGTTCGCATATACAATATGTTTGGAACTTAGAAATTCTTGATGTTCTGTACTATATCAGCAATGATTGAACACGATGTTCAATCAAGCCGCCACTGAGCCATGGATGGCGAATTGGCGGCGGTTGCGTACAGGGTCATAATTTATATCAGAACATCTTAGAATTTCTTAGTTTCAATACATCGTATATGGAACAATTCAAAATAAAATATATGTACTACCAATACCAAAAATCATGTACAATGATCGTGTACATTTAATAAAAAAGGAGATTAGACAGACAAATGAATGAGATTACAATGCAGTTAGTTGCAGATAAGTATATTAAGATGGCTTTGGAGGAGGATATCAACAGTGAAGATATCAGCACGAACGCCGTGATGCCGGAGTATAAGAAAGGCGAAGTTACATTGCTTGCGAAACAGGACGGAATCATCGCCGGATTGCAGGTGTTTAAGCGTGTATTCACAATATTGGATCCGAATACGGAAGTGATTTTTGCCGAAAAAGATGGAAATCAGATCAAGGATGGCGATGCCGTGACAAACGGACAGGTGCTTGCAACTGTGGTCGGTGATATCCGTGTGCTGTTGTCCGGTGAGCGTACGGCTCTGAATTATCTTCAGCGCATGAGCGGTATCGCAACATATACGAATAACGTCGCAGCACTCCTGAAGGGAACGAATACCAAGCTGCTTGACACAAGAAAGACAACGCCTTGCATGCGTATCTTCGAGAAATACGCGGTTCGCGCAGGCGGCGGAAATAATCACAGATACAATCTGTCGGACGCTGTTATGTTGAAGGATAATCACATTGACGCCGCAGGCGGTGTGGCAAAGGCAATTCAGATGGCAAGAGAATATGCATCGTTTGTCTGCAAGATTGAAGTAGAAACCGAGAATCTGGATATGGTCAGAGAAGCCGTAGAAGCAGGAGCCGATATCATCATGTTAGATAATATGTCCCCGGAGCTGATGGCAGAAGCAATTAAGATCATCGATGGACGTGCCAAGACGGAGTGTTCCGGAAATATCACAAAAGAAAATATCGAGACGATCACAAAGCTTGGTGTCGATTATGTATCGAGTGGGGCGCTGACACATTCCGCTCCAATCTTAGATATCAGCTTGAAGCATCTGCATCCGGTTGACTAATTATGTTACCACAATCTATTTCAATCAAGGAGGAAATGCAGATGGAGCAGACAATTTTATCCGGAGATGAACGCAGAGAGAAGCTGCTTGCGTTGTTGCTGCGCTCCGATGAACCATTATCGGGTGGAAAAATCGGAGAAATCTATCATGTCAGCCGTCAGGTTGTCGTACAGGATATCGCATTGCTCCGTTCAAAAGGGCATTCGATCGTATCAACTCCGCGTGGTTATGTGTACGAGAAAGCTGCAGGCAGCCAGAATTGCCAGCGGATTGTAAAGGTCTGTCACACCGATGATCAGGCAGAAGAAGAATTAAGCACAATCGTTGATTTCGGTGGAATCGTCTTAGATGTTATGGTCAACCACCGCACCTACGGCAAGGTCACAGCACCATTAAATATCAAGAGCCGCCGCGATATCCGTAAGTTCGTGGAAGATCTGAAACAAAGCAAATCGTCCCTTTTATCGAACACAACCTCCGGCTATCATTTTCACACGATTGAAGCCGAGAGCGAAGATATCCTCGATGAAATCGAAGAAGCCCTGAAGGAAAAACACTTCCTCGTCGACTTCCTCGACTACGAAACCACATTCAAACAATAACCCCAAGGCCAAATTTTTGAGGTAATTAACACAGATATTGTACACAAATAAACAATAAAATAAATCAATCCAACGATTATTGTAAAAAGTGATATTTTCAAATAACTGTCAATATGTTACAATAACAATCGTGTATAATTTATAAAATAACGTAAATAGCGAATTGTATCCATTCAATCAAATTGTATATTGTGTTGTCTGTAATTATTAATTTGTTTGCAGACCATTGGAACACGCTGGTACTTAATAAGCGGCAACTTGTTGGCGCGAATTTAGTACCACTGCGTGTGGAAGTGAGCGAGAGCGTGTCTGCAGGCAATTATATAATTACAGACAACACTTAGATAACGTGCAGGATACAATTCGCAAACCACGCAATTAAAATCAGGAGGATAATTACAATGGCAAAAATTCAGATGAAGACTCCACTGGTAGAGATGGACGGAGATGAGATGACACGAATCCTTTGGAAGATTATCAAGGATGAATTGATCTACCCATTTATCGACTTAAAGTCCGAGTATTACGACCTTGGTCTGGAGTACAGAAACGAGACAAACGATAAGGTTACTTTTGATTCTGCATACGCAACACAGAAGTACGGTGTTGCAGTCAAGTGTGCAACAATCACACCAAACGCTGCACGTATGACAGAGTACAACCTGAAGGAAATGTGGAAGAGTCCAAACGGAACGATCCGTGCAATCTTAGACGGAACCGTATTCCGTGCACCAATCGTTGTCAAGGGAATTGAGCCATGTGTAAAGAACTGGAAGAAGCCTATTACAATCGCAAGACATGCCTATGGCGATGTGTATAAGAGCGTAGAGATCGATGTACCGGGTGCTGGTACAGCAGAGCTTGTATTTACAGGCGAGGACGGACAGGTAATCAAGGAGACCATCCACAAGTTTGATGGTCCGGGTGTGATTCAGGGACAGCATAACATCGACAAATCCATCGAGAGCTTTGCAAGAAGCTGCTTTAACTATGCGCTTGATACAAAGCAGACATTGTGGTTTGCAACAAAGGATACAATCTCCAAGAAATACGACCATACATTTAAGGATATCTTTCAGGAGATCTTCGATAACGAATACAAAGAGAAGTTTGACGCCGCAGGCATCGAATATTTCTATACTCTGATTGATGATGCAGTTGCCCGTGTTATGAAGTCTGAGGGTGGATTCATCTGGGCTTGCAAGAACTACGACGGCGATGTTATGAGTGATATGATCTCATCTGCATTTGGTTCTCTTGCCATGATGACATCAGTACTTGTTTCTCCAGATGGAAAATACGAGTACGAGGCAGCACACGGAACTGTTCAGAGACATTACTACAAGCACTTAAAAGGTGAGGAGACATCAACAAACTCTGTTGCAACGATCTTCGCATGGACTGGTGCTTTGAGAAAGCGTGGCGAGCTTGACAATATTCCAGAACTGATGGAATTTGCAGACAAGCTTGAGCAGGCAACGATCAAGACAATCGAAGACGGCAAGATGACAAAGGATCTTGCACTTATTACAACGATGAAGGATGTCACTGTATTAAACAGCGAGAACTTCATCAAAGCAATCCGCGAAACACTTGAGGGAATGTTAGCTTAATGAATATATGGGATGTTCTGAAAATTGAACAGACGAAGGATAAAGACGCATTGAAGAAAGCCTATCGAATGCGTCTTTCTTCTGTCAATCCGGAAGATGATCCGGAAGGGTTTATGGAGCTTCGGAAAGCCTATGAGGAGGCGGTGCACCTTGCCGATCAGACGGAGGAGGAATTCGACGTTGCCATTCCAGATACACCGGAACAGCAAATGCTTGCTTCATTAGAGGCTCTCTATGATGATTATGCCCGTCGTATCAATCCAGACGAATGGCTTGCACTCTTTAATTCCGATTATTTTGTATCGCTCGACACAAGTGAGGATGCATTGTATGGACTGTTGCGGTTCCTGATGAATCATGTGCTGGTTCCGAAAAAGGTATGGAAATGCATCGTCGGATATTTTGATCTTGAAGGGCGCAGAAGCGAGCTTGCAGAACAGTTCCCGGAAAATTACCTGGACTATATCACGAACAATGCGACCTATGAGGATATCATCAATTATGAGGCGTTTGAGCATGCAGAGATCACAACCTCCGCAACGATCGATGCCTATATCCGTGATTACATTGAATTAGATCGCATGGTTCGCAGTCAGGAGCTAAAAGATGCCGGAGAAAAAATCCGGCAGATGAAGGAAAAATATTATATTTCCAATGTATATATACATCTGGAAGAGATGCGTATCCGTCTGCAGACCTGCCGGTTGGAGTTTTCAGAATATATTCAGACATCCATGACGGAAGAAGAACGGAAAACACAAGATCTGGATGCATTATACGCCGAGCGGTATGCTTCCGCATTAGCAGCGATCCGCGAGGAAGCGGAAGGACTGTCTGCAAAGTATCCGGATGATATCACTCTGCTTCATTTTTGTGGAGATGTCTGTATCCTGAACAATGATCTGGAACAGGCAGAACAGTATTTCAACCGGTCCAAGGAATTGGACCCACAGAATTATCTTATGCGCGCCAAACAAGCAGAACTTGCATTCCGCAAGGGAGATTATAAAGCTGCCAGAGATGGCTATATGGATCTGCTCAAGGAAAATCATTATGATGATTCTGTCCGCATTGGTATGGTGCGTGCCAATCAGATGATGATACAGGAAAATCTGGAGAAGTTAAAGAAAAATCCAGATGATATACAAGCAAAGATGGACGTTGGCTGGAGCTATTACCAAAGCTATCAGTTTCAGGAAGCAATCGCCTTTCTGACTAAATTCCAGCCAGAAGGAGATCGGAAATTTGAATACTATAATGTTCTTGGACGTTGTTATCTGGGCGTTCGTGATTATGCGCATGCCAGACAATGTTTTCTTGTCTGGAAGAATCTGATTGAGCAGCTCCCAGAGGAAGATACAAGTGCAGAAACAGAGAAAAAACGCGTCCGGTATCCGTATGTGAATTTCCTGATTGCCGATTGTTATATGAAGACAGAGGATTACGAGAATGCCAGACGTCATCTGGATATAGCATTATCCAAAGATCATGAGGAAATCATCCTTTCATATGAGGCGGATTGTGAACTAAAGTTCCTGACCGGCCAATATACGGATTGTCTGCGTGCCTGTGAACACCTGTTAGAGCGGGATCCGCACGACTACGTGGCATATCTGTTTAAAGCAAAAGCCTGCAAGGCGATGAATTATATTCAGGAAGCTTATAATGCCTGCGAACAGGCAATCAATCTGTATCCGTATCTGTCTCAGCCTTATGCGTTAGAGGCAAGCTTATTTATCCGCGCACATCAATACGAACAGGCGCAGGATACGATCAAACGTTTTGACGCATTTGAAAATGAAAGTGACAGCATTGATTACTACCGGGCACGGCTTTCCATGTTAGATAACAAGATTGATCCGGCAATCCGGCAGCTCGTAGCAATTGTCAGTCGTTCAGATGGTAAGGCAACCGATATGGAGCATTTTGAGGATGTCCATATGCTGTTAGCGCTTTGTTACCGCTACAAGGGCATGTATGATAAAGCGCTTGAACAGTTCGAGCAGGTAAAGAAACAACACACACAATATCCATTGATTGATATGTATATCGGTTCTTCCTATGCGAAACTTGGGAAAATCGAACAGGCATTGGAGGCATTTGGTACACAGCTTGCAATACAGGCAACCGCGCAGGTTTACAATGAGCGGGCGATCGTATACAGTCTGATGGGCGAATACAAAAAGGCTGTTCGCGATTATCAGGCTGCATTACAGTTAGAACCAGATAATTATTTTGCGTATCTGCGGATTGGGATGATACAGGAACTGCACAAAAGCTATAAAGCGGCTGCCGATGCATACCGAAAAGCATATGAAGTTTCTGAAACAGACACCGAACAGCACAAAGAGAGCTTGCAGAGTTTAGCACGTGTCTACCAGTGCATGAACTGGTTTCCTGAAAGTCAGCAGCTCTATATCGATTATAAAAAGCAATATGAGTGGAATGCAGATATCGCCTACGATTATGCCGTCCTGCTTGTTCGGATGGATGCGGCAAAGGATGCCATTGCCGAGTTGCTTCCTTTTGTGGATGATTCTGCCTGTGCAAGAAAATTGCTTGATATCTACGGAGATGCCGGCTTCATTGATCTGGCGCATGAGACATTTGAATATATCATAAGCAAAGATCCGGAGAATCACCGGGTGTATGGTGCAATGGGAGATATCTTCCGTGACCATGCCATGTATGCGGACGCAAAGCCGTTATATGAGCGGGCGATTGCGCTTGACACAAACAAGGAAGCCAATTATTATAGTGAATGGCTGGAATGTATGATCCAGCTAAAAGAACTGCGAAGCTTCAAGAAGAACAGTGCGATAGCAAATGCGGCTGCCGCTTATCCAAAGGATCAGATACAAACGCCGCCACAGTATATCAAGATGGCACGTTTTGCACGACTTTCCAAGAACTACAAAGAATGTAAAGACTGGTTAGAACAGGGTCTGCATGCCCGTCGTTGTCGCGGCTGTTTCTATGGTGTCTGTCACCGGATTTTATATGAGAAAGCGTTGCTGTATGAGAAGCAGCGCAATTATGCGATGGCACGCAGTATGTACGAAGAAGCAATCCGTGTCTGTGGACAGAATGCGTTCTATGAGGCATGTCTGAAGCGGATTGAAGATAAAAAATAAGAAATTAGGGTTAGAAATGATAGTAGGAATTGATTTAGGAACGACAAACAGTTTAATTGCATATTTTGATGGCGACCATGCAAAGGTCATTCCGAACCGTCTGGGAGAAAATCTGACTCCTTCGGTTGTAAGCGTGGATGAGGAAGGAATTGTCTATGTCGGCAAGACCGCGAAGGAGCGGAAGATGCTGTACCCAGATCAGACCGCGGATGTGTTCAAGCGGAACATGGGGAGCTCGAAGGTGTTTACCCTTGGAACCCGCAAGTTCTCTGCGGAAGAGCTTTCCAGCCTTGTTTTAAAATCTTTGAAAGAAGATGCAGAGCATTATCTTGGCTGCACGATTGAGGAGGCAGTCATCAGCGTACCGGCATATTTTAACGATGCACAGCGAAAAGCAACAAAGAAAGCAGGAGAACTTGCCGGATTTGTGGTAGAACGTATCGTCAGTGAACCAACAGCCGCAGCAATCGCTTATGGTTTGGATAAGAAAAATGCAGACACGAAATTCCTCGTATTTGATTTGGGTGGTGGTACATTTGATGTATCAATCCTAGAGCTTTATCAGAATATTATGGAAGTGCGCGCAGTTGCCGGAGATAATTTCCTTGGCGGAGAAGATTTTACGACAGTATTGGAACAGATGTTTCTCCGGGAACACGAGATTGACGAAGATACTCTTGATCAGAAAACCCGTGCACATATTCACAAGCAGGCAGAGATTTGCAAGCTTGGATTTGCAGATGCAAAAACATCAGTTATGAAATGTAATATCAACGGAGAAGTCGTAGAGAGCGAAATTGATATTGACGATTATGAAAAATCCTGTCAGGTATTGCTTGGACGTATTCGTAAGCCAATCGAGCGAAGCCTGAAGGATGCAAATATCAAGCTCAAAGATATTGAGGAAGTAATTCTGGTTGGTGGTTCGACAAAGCTTTCCATCGTACGCCGGTTTGTGAGCCGCCTGTTTGGACGTCTGCCGAATACAAGTATCAATCCGGACGAGGTGGTTGCTGTGGGCGCGGCGACACAGGCTGCTATGAAAGAACGGAATGAAGCAGTGAAAGAGATTATTTTGACGGATGTCTGTCCATTTACACTTGGAACGGAGGTTGTATCCCGCAGATCCGGAGGTGTGTTTGAGGCTGGACATTATCTGCCATTGATTGAACGAAACTCCGTGATTCCGGTCAGTCATACGGAACGTCTCTATACCGTCAGTGACCGGCAGACACGAATCAAGGTCGATATCCTGCAGGGCGAGAGCCGTCTGGCAGCAAATAACGTCTACCTTGGCAGCATTGAAGTTATGGTTCCACCGGCACCTGCCGGCGAAGAATGCGTCGATGTCACATACACCTATGATGTTAACTCTATCTTAGAGGTGATTGTAAAGGTAATTTCTACAAATGTGGAAAAACGACTTGTGATTAAGAACGAGGAAACCGATCTGACCGATGAAGAAATCGATGCCAGATTCGAGGAGCTTTCTTCCCTGAAGATTCATCCACGGGAACAGGAGGCAAACAAATTATTGCTGCTTCGTGCGGATCGCATGTATGAGGAATCCATCGGAGATACCCGTAAGATTCTCGAACATGAGATTAACCAGTTTGAAGATGTATTAAATAAACAGAATCCATCGGAAATCAGCAGTGCAAGAGAAGCTTTCAAGGAATTCCTTGACAATATGGAAGAAGATTTATTCTAAATATATTAAAGAAAAGGGCTGACGCTTTAAGAGAGCGCCAGCCTTATTATATGTCGTGCATATGCGTGCAAAAGATCTAAGTCCTGCAGGAACGAATCCGTCAGTTCAATAAAAGATTCTTTGTCTTCATAATCCCGTTTGTAGCCAGATAAAATTCCATCATCAATCTGGGAGATGAAATATCCTTTTTTACGCAGATAACAGGTTTCCTTCTTCGCCGGTTCCCGGTAGTTTTTATCCACATAGCTTGCCACACTTTTGTGAACCGCCATATCCTCTGCCGGAAGATAGTAGTAATCCCTGTAATTATCAAAGAAGAACTTCAATTCCTCTGTATAGATCGGGGCATTAATCGTTGCTTCCTTCTGGAACCCAGTGATGATGATATCATTCAATCCGATCGTCAATCGTTTTGGAAGCTGGTATTCCAGCTCCAAAGAGAAAAGTAACCGGTTCTTCCGCACAGACATCTTGCGGACGAGCAGACAGCCAGCTTTGAATTTACAGTAAGCAAGCATGCTTGTGCAGTCCAGAAGTCCTTCGAGATCCTCGTAATTGTGCTGTAACAACAACTGCTTGTTTGTCTTTACCGGAAGCTTTACATATTCCTGATAGACCTTAATCAGATCACCGCCGGAATATTTATCTAACCGATGGATACCAAGAAACCGTTCCACGCTTTTCTGTTTCATATTTTCCATGTGCAGCACATCTTTTAAAAAACGGATCTGCTTATAAATATCAATGCTTTCCATATGGGCGAGTGTATTTTCCATCCCATAAGCCTTTGCCTTTTTTGTGATATACGGAATATCAAATCCATCTCCATTATAGGTAATCACATATTTATAATTCATCGCAAAGGAAAGAAACTGCTCTAAAATATCCGCTTCGGATCTGCCATCCTGATTAAACCACTGGCATATATTCCACTGACGGTTTTTATAGTAAGCACAGCCGATCAGATATAAGGCAGTATGTTCGGCTGTAAATCCGGTCGTTTCAATATCAAAAACAAGCAGATCTTCCGGTGTATAAAACTGTTCCAATGTCTGAAATTTACTGCGATGAGCCTCATTTACAACTTTTTCCATAGGTGCCTCCTTTCCGACATCGTCCGATAAATTCGTCTAAATTGGTTTAAATTATAGCATAAATACCATAGAAGTAAAGAAATGCTTGTAATTTTTGGTCAATATGTTATAATTTTAGCTAAAGTATGATGTACGGAGGAGATAGAATGTTACGACCAGACGATATTAGATCAACAGCTTTTAAAAAGGGCTTATTCGGTTACAAAGCCGCAGATGTTGACAGCTTTAAAGACACTGTATTCAGAGCGTACAGCGACCTTTCCAAAGATTATGAGGAAACAAAGGACAAATTTGATAAACTCACAAAGGCAATGGAAGATACCAGACTGAAATTATTTGAACTGGAGAACAAGCTGCAGCAGGCAGAAAATGTATCAACTGATGCCGGAGAAAGTGTAGAGGCAAAGAAGCGTGCAGACCAGATCATCAAGAATGCTGAAGCAACTGCCGCTGATATTATTGCAAAGGCAAAGGCTCAGAGCGAGAAGCTTGAGAGCTCCGCAAAGCCAAAGGCAGAAGCACCAAAGGTTGAGCCAGAACCAGCGAAAGAGTCTGCATCATCCAAGTTCTTCAAGAAAGCAGACGAGGATGTACATACCGCTGCAACAAGCAACGATGATGACGATGAGATCTTTGTTGGGGAAATCGAAGATGCAAGAAAACCAGATCGCATGATGATCGGAGATGGCGAAGAAGAGGACGAAGGCTTCGAATTCTTATAAGATTAAGCCAGATCGGAGTTGTCGTAACAACGACAACTCCTTATTTTTTGACAGGAGAACATTATGTTTGCATATATCAAAGGAACGGTAACCGAGATTGGAACCGATGAGATCATCGTAGAAACCGGTGGAATCGGATTTTCTGTATTTACATCCTCACAGGATTCTGCCAGATTGACAAAAAATCAACAGGCAACGATCTACACCCATTTAAATGTGCGGGAAGATGATATGAGTCTGTTTGGATTTCTGACCAAAGAGGAACGGTCTGTGTTCCGTATGCTGATCAATATCAGCGGAGTGGGACCGAAAAGTGCGCTTTCTATCCTGTCATGCCTGTCGGTCGATGAACTGCGCATGGCTGTGTTATCGGATGATTATAAGGCGATTGCGAAAGCAAACGGAATCGGTCCGAAAACAGCCCAGCGATTAGTTATTGAATTACGTGACAAATTTCATCTGGAAGATGTACTGGGAGAATACGATGAGGCTTCTCCAGCAACATCTGCACCGGAGGATATTGTATCCGAGACAGCAATGGCATTGAGCAGTCTTGGATATTCCAACGTGGAAGCTTTGCGTGCAATCAAGAAGGTTCCGGACAGCGAATCCATGACCGTAGAACAATTATTAAAGGCTGCATTAAAGCATATTATTTAGACATTGGAGAAAAAGATGGAACGAATCATTCAAGCGGATATTATTCCGGAAGATGATAAAATCGAACAGGGGCTGCGGCCAAGTCATCTGTCTGAGTATATCGGACAGGAGAAGGCAAAGAAGAATCTTCGTGTCTTTATCGAAGCTGCAAAAAAACGTGGCGAGCCGCTCGATCATGTGCTGTTGTATGGTCCTCCGGGACTCGGTAAAACAACACTGGCATCGATTGTAGCGACTGAGATGGGAGTCAATCTGAAGATCACATCCGGTCCGGCGATTGATAAACCGGGCGATCTGGCTGCAATCTTAAACAATCTGTCCGAAAACGATGTTTTATTTATTGACGAGATTCACCGGCTAAATAAGCAGGTGGAAGAGGTATTGTACCCAGCGATGGAAGATTTTGCAATTGATATTGTGATCGGCAAAGGTGCTGGTGCCCGTTCAATCCGGCTGGATCTTCCAAAATTCACACTGGTTGGTGCAACCACACGCGCTGGTATGCTGACCGCTCCGCTACGTGACCGGTTCGGTGTTGTCAACCGGCTGGAATTCTACAATGTGACCGAGCTGATGCAGATCATTCTCCGGTCTGCGGCCGTGCTTGGTGTCAGCATTGACGACGAGGGGGCGTTGGAGATTGCCAAGCGTTCCCGTGGTACGCCGCGGCTTGCCAACCGTCTGTTGAAGAGGGTACGTGATTTTGCACAGGTAGAAGGTGACGGCGCGATTGATTACGATGTTGCAAAAACCGCGCTGGATCGTCTGGAGGTAGACTCTATGGGACTGGATAATACCGACCGCAATATCTTAGAGACGATGATCCACAAATTTGGTGGTGGACCGGTTGGTCTGGATACCTTAGCAGCAGCCATCGGTGAAGATTCCGGCACACTGGAAGAGGTATATGAACCATATTTAATAAAAAATGGCTTTATAAATCGGACTCCGCGTGGTAGAATTGTTACGGAACATTGCTACAGACATTTTGGATTGGAAAATCTGATAGAATAACAAAGGAGATTTTGTATTATGGCAAACAAAGTAGATATCCCGGTAGTAATCAATGGGAAAGTATATACATTAAGCGGATATGAAGGGGAAGATTATCTTCAAAATGTTGCGACTTATATCAACGGCAAGATTGCAGAATGCAAGACTTCCGATCAGTATCGTCGGATGAATACCGAATATCAGGGAATCCTGCTTGCTTTGAATATCGCAGATGATTATTTCAAAGCAAAGAATCAGGCGGATTCTATGGTAACTGAGGACAGCAACAAAGAGCAGCAGTTGTATGATCTGCGTCACGAGGTAATCGAGTCCCAGATCAAGCTGGAAAGCTCTGCACGTATGATTGAGGAATACAAAGAGCAGATCAATGCATTACAAAGAAAGATTATTCAGTTAGAGGCAGAGAAAAACCGCAATGAATAACAAACATTCCAAAATTGAAGTACTCGCACCTTGTGGTGACTACGATATTTTAATTGCCGCTGTACATGCAGGCGCAGATGCCTGCTATATTGGCGGCAATTCTTTTGGTGCAAGAGCATATGCGACGAATTTCGACGAAGAAACGATAAAGCAAGCTGTCACCTACGCGCATCTACATGGGGTGAAGGTCTATCTGACCGTCAACACCCTGTTGAAGCAGGAGGAGCTTCCCGCATTATATGAATACATTCAGCCATTTTACGAGATTGGCGGCGACGCTCTGATCATTCAGGATCTTGGCGTTTTTTCTTATGTCCGGGAACAATTCCCCGATATCGCAATCCATTGCAGTACACAAATGAATATTACATCCCGGTATGGCGCAGAATTTATGAAACAGCAGGGTGCCACCCGTGTTGTGACCGCGCGCGAAATGTCTCTAGCTGAAATCCGTGCGATCAAAGAGCATGTCGATATCGAGGTCGAGACATTTGTGCATGGTGCGATGTGTTACTCTTACAGCGGCCAGTGTCTGATGAGCTCCCTTGCGGGGGGCAGAAGCGGCAACCGGGGACGTTGCGCACAGCCATGCCGGAAATGCTATGACAAAAGCTATCTGTTATCCATGAAAGATATGTGCGCCCTGTCGCTGATCCCGAAGTTGATGGATGCCGGGATTGATTCGCTAAAGATCGAAGGCCGGATGAAAAATGCTTACTACGTTGCATCGACGGTGCACGCTTACCGAACGATCGTAGATGATTGTCTGCATGGTAAATTTGACCCGAAAAAAGCAGAGGCACTCACCTTTGAGCTTGCCAATATCTATAACCGTGGTGGATTCTCGGATGGATATTTCTTCCACCACAATGGTGCGGAAATGATATCAAAGGATCGCCCGAACAATCAGGGTGTGGCAATCGGAAGTTTGGAGCGTGTTGAAAAGGGAACGATCACACTCCGTCTATCAGAAGCCGTATACCGGCAGGATGTGTTGGAGCTGACGACAAAAAACGGCGAAGCGGTGGAGATTACATCCTCAAAGGACGGAACTCCCGGACAGCATCTGACTTTGAACTGTCCGAAGACCAAGCTTCTGCAGAAAGAGCAGACCGTCTACCGTACCAAATGCCCGAAGATCTTACAACATGTGCAGGATGATTATATTAACTCTTATAAGAAGCTTCCGATTTCTGTCTCTGTTACAGCCCGAATCGGAGCATCGCTGACCGCGATTGTAACCTGTGAGCTTGATAACCAGACTTACACTGCAACCTGTACGGATATGCTCGTGGAGAAAAGCAAGCAAGGAGAAACCACAATAGAGACAGTCAAAAAGCCATTGGCACAGCTTGGCAATACGGAATACGAATTAGCATCGTTTACCTGTAATCTGGATACCTGCGCGTTCCTGCCAAATGGTGTGTTAAAGAAGCTCCGCCGTGCATTGCTTGCAGCCTTAGAAGCGGAGATTGCTAAGGCACATACACGTGTCGCCGGAAAACAGCTGTCGTGGGATACCGTGTATGAATCTATGATTACAAAGTCCCCTGCAAATGCATCTGATACCCAGAGTTCGAAGCAGGAGCAGATGATCTTTAGTGCTGTAACACAAGAACAGCTGCGTATCATCTTAGAAGAACTTCCACATGTGGAGTCCCCGGTGACAGGTATCACAATGCCGCTTGCGCTATACAACCAGTGCAGGAATATGATCCCGGATTCCATCCGGCTATACGCGGAGCTGCCGCCTGTAATTCATGACCGGTTCTGCGTCGATTTGCAAGAATCCGGAATCCGTGGTATATATATTAGAAATATAGATGCACTGGCAATTCTTGCCAGTCAGAAGTTGCCAGAAGACTGTGTGATTTTATGTGATGCCAGCCTTTATTGCTACAATCGTCTGGCGCATGCATTTATCCGGCGATTTTTTGCGGACACAGACATTTCATTTCTGACGCCGCGGGAGTTAAAGCTAGAGGAGCTTGACGCACTTGCAGGCGAACCGCTTTGTCTCACATTATATGAGTATCAACCGGTTATGCTGACTGCGAATTGCCTGCAAAAGACAAAATACGGCTGCAAAAAAGAGCCGGTTACCCTGACCGTGACTGACGAGATGGGGAATCGTTTTTTTGCAAGAACCAACTGTGATGACTGCTATAATATCATCTACAACAAGGTTCCTTATTCTATATTGGATAAATATAAAGAGCCTGCTTTTTCCAGACTGCATCCCCGGGGATATCTGGTTCGTTTTACAATCGAAAACGAGCAACAGGTTCGTAGGATTCTGCAGATATTATCTGGAAAGTCCTATGATTCCTATGAAAAAACAGGCGGACATTTATATCGAGGTGTATTGTAATGATCAACATTATTTGTGAAGTATCAAAGTATCTCGTTTTGCTTTTCATGGTACTTTATACCGTCAAATGTTTTTCGGTGCTATCATCGAAAAACGAAGAGCAGAAGCGTAAAAAACTAAACAAACAAATCGGATATGTATTTGTAATCCATTTCTTATGTTACCTGATCCTGTATCTGCGGCTGGGGCAGTTGAAGATCCTGATCTTTTATGTGGCACAGATTTTTGTAGCCATCTTGTATATGGTGCTTTACCACAGCATCTACAAGGATTCGTCCAGATTGCTGACAAACAATGCATCGTTTTTGCTGTTAATCGGCTATATTATGCTTACGCGTCTGAATTTTAACTTGGCCGTGAAGCAGTTCATCTTTGCCACCGTCGGTCTGATCATAACTGCATTTATTCCATATATCATGTTGAAATGGAAGAAGATGAAGGATTGCGGCGTGTTGTATGGCGTGATTGGTCTGTTGTTCCTGCTCACAGTATTTATTCCGGGGCTCGGAAGTGAGAAATACGGTTCGAGAAACTGGATCAACCTCGGGCATCTGTCCGTACAGCCAATGGAGTTTGTAAAGATATTATTTGTATTCTTTGTAGCATCCATGCTTGTAAAGGCAAGCACGTTCAAAGAGCTTTTTGTAAATGCGCTGATCTCCGCAGCATTTATGGGTGTGCTTGTGTTAGAGAAAGACTTAGGTGCGGCAGTGATCTTCTACATAACCTATGTTTTGATGGTGTATGTTGCAACTTCCCGTCCAGTCTTTCTGGTCGGTGGAATCTCGCTTGGTGCAGGTGCTGTCATGTTAGGCTATGCACTATTTAAAAATTCGCTGTTCCAGCATGTTATGGTGCGAGTCCATGCATGGCAGAATCCGTTTGCAGATATCGACGGAGGCGGTTATCAGCTGTCCCAGTCGCTTTTCGCAATCGGAACGGGCGGATATGCAGGTTCTGGACTGACACAGGGAGCGGCTGGAAGTATTCCGGTCAGCGAAAGCGATTTTATCTTTTCGGCAATCTGCGAGGAACTGGGTGTAATCTTCGGACTTGCAATGATCCTTGTAATCGTGAGCATCTTCCTTTCCTTTGCCAATGTGGCAATGAAATGTAAGGAGCCATTTTATAAATATGTCGCACTTGGATTTTCAAGCATCTATATTGTGCAGTGCTTCTTAAATCTCGGTGGTGTGACAAAATTCATTCCTTCCACAGGTGTGACACTTCCACTAGTCAGTTATGGTGTCAGTTCGGTATTAAGTACCCTCATTATATTTGCGATTGTGCAGGGGGTATATGTAATAAGTAGTAGTGAGGCAGTGAAGTATGAAAGAGAAAAAGAAAAAGCAAGACAGAAGCTCCGCGAACAGGAGTCAGCCGTTAACACCGGAAGAAGAACTGATCGCGAAAGAAAAACAACGAATTAAAAAGAACAAGATCAAGAATCGCCCGATCGTTGTAATCACCTATCTGATGGTGACAGTGTTTGTCGGCATGATTGCGTATGTGATCTATTTCATGCAGTTCAAGGCTGAAACTGTGATTGCAAACTCCCGGAATGTCCGGCAGGATTCCTTTGCCAAGACGGTAGAACGGGGCGATATCATCACGAGTGATGGTGTTGTGATTGCGACAAGCGAAACGGACGAGGCTGGAAATACGAACCGTTCTTATCCGTACAGCAACATGTTTTCCCATCTGGTTGGCTATGATGAATACGGAAAAGCAGGACTGGAGCTTGCCGGAAATTTCTATATGCTGCGGTCGCACATCAACATCTTTGAACGTGTTTACCGCGAATTAAAAGAGGAGAAAAACCGTGGCGACAATGTTATCACGACCGTAGATTATGATCTTCAGGCAGCCGCGTACAATGCACTCGGAAGCTGTAAGGGTGCCGTGATTGCGATCGAGCCATCCACCGGAAAGATTTTATGTATGGTATCAAAACCAGACTATGATCCAAACGATATTGAAAATGTCTGGAGCTATCTGCAGACAGAGGAGGGATCGGAGAGTACGATTCTGTTAAATCGTGCAACACAGGGACTCTATGCACCGGGGTCCACCTTCAAGGTGGTATCCCTGCTGGAATTCATGCGTGAAAATCCAACAACCTACAACAGCTATCAGTTCCACTGTGATGGCAATTCCATCTTCTCCGGCGTCGGAATCCGATGCAGCAACAACAAGGCACACGGTGATCTGTCGTTAGCAGATGCACTTGCTTATTCGTGCAACGTCAGCTTTGCAACAATCGGAGAGACTTTAGATAAAGGTTCCTATCGTTCCACAGCCGAAGAGCTGTTGTTTAACAAAGATTTACCATACGATGGCACCTATAACTCATCCCAGTTTCGGATTACAGCGGACTCGCCGGACGATGCGATTCCACAGACAGTGATCGGACAGGGCGATACGAAGATCACGCCGCTTCACAATGCGATGATCATGTCCGCGATTGCAAACGACGGCGTCCTGATGAAGCCGTACACGATCGACTCGATTGAAAACGACGATGGTGCCAAGGTAAAGACATTTCGTTCTAAGGAAGCAGGCACACTGATGACCGCAGATGAAGCAAACATCCTGACGGACTATATGAAAGGTGTCTGTGAATATGGTACCGGTTCCGGGTATTTTTCCGGACTTTCTTACTCGGTTGCCGGAAAGACTGGTACAGCAGAATTTGACAACGAAGGAAACTGCAATTCCTGGTTTGTCGGCTTTTCTGATCCGGATGATCCGGACATTGTCGTCTGCGCAATTACCGAACAGTCCAACGTGACTGGTGTGACAGGTGCATGGGTTGCCAGACAGGTGTTTGATGCATATTACAGTAAATAGTTTACCTTGCGACATGCCACAGAATCTGCTATAATAAATTTAATTTTGGGACACACCAATGGAAAAAGCAGGAGGAATTGCAATGATTGAAGCAACAAGCTGTGGTGGTGTGGTAATCTTTCGAGGAAAAATCCTGTTGTTGTATAAGAATTACAGGAATAAATACGAAGGCTGGGTTCTGCCGAAGGGAACAGTTGAAGAGGGCGAACAGCACAATGAAACTGCACTTCGGGAAGTGAAAGAAGAAACCGGCGTGAGCGCTCAGATTATCAAATACGTTGGAAAAAGCAACTATACGTTTAACACCTCTTATGATGTCGTTAACAAGGATGTACACTGGTATCTGATGATGGCGGACAGCTATTACAGCAAGCCACAACGGGAAGAATATTTTATGGATTCCGGATATTACAAATATCACGAGGCGTACCATCTGTTAAAATTTCCGAACGAAAAACAGATATTGGATCAGGCGTACGAGGAATATACTGCTTTGAAGCAGAATAATCTGTGGGGAAGCAAAAAATATTTTTAATGAGCTATGAAAAAGAAAAAACGTATCGTATATAATTTATGTCTGGCTGTATTGATCTGTATTTTCCTTGGTTCTGCGGGGTATCTTGCCTATTATTTCCTGCAGAGCAAGAAAAGTGAAGATCAGTTTCAGGAGCTGGAGGCTATGATTGACGCTCCGGTCAACGAAGAGGAGATTGTCTACGTGGCAACAGATGGCGATGCAGAACCGGGATTAGAATTTGTGAATATCGATGGAACTCGCGTCCAGAAATCTTTTGCTTCCCTCTATCGGGAGAATCATGATTTTATCGGCTGGCTGTCCATCGAGGATACGAACATTGATTATCCGGTTATGCAGACACCAGAAGAGGAAGAGTATTATATCCATCGGGATTTTTACGGCGAATACAGCAGTGCAGGTACGTTGTTTGTTGATCTTGAAAGCAATGTGCAGAAGCCTTCCGACAACATCTTGATCTACGGACATAATATGAAAACTGGAAAGATGTTTCATGACTTATTAAAATATGAGAATGAATCATTTTATAAAAATCACAAATACATTCAGTTTGATACCATTTACGGAAATGGCACTTACGAAGTGATTGCCGCCTTCCGTACCCACATACTGACAGAAAAGGAAGATGGGTTCCGTTATTATCAGTTCTTTAACGCGGAGGATAAATCCGCATTTAACCAGTATGTATCCGGCTGCAAAGCATTGACCGGATATACGATTGACACGGATGCTTCTTACGGTGATTCGCTGCTTACTTTATCGACCTGCGCCTATCATACAGACAACGGAAGATTTGTTGTAGTTGCGAAGAAACTGACCCCTTAATTCTATGAAAACAGGCGAACAGAAACTGTATTTTATTATTGACAAGTAAAATGTTCTATGATATAGTATCAAATGTTCCGCCGGTGTGTCGGAATTGGCAGACGAGGCAGACTCAAAATCTGTTGATGGCAACATCGTGCGGGTTCAAGTCCCGCCACCGGCATTGAATGTAAAATGCGAGAGTCCTTAAAATTTAAGGATTCCCGCATTTTTTGTTACTAAAAACATGGTAGGTGCGCAAAAGGTGCGCAAAAATATCAAGTATCATCCAAGCCGGATCATTTCTTTTCGCAACCGACGAATGATCTTCTTCTCCAGTCTGGAGATGTACGACTGTGAGATTCCAAGCAGATCTGCAACCTCCTTTTGCGTCATTTCCTCATCATCATGGCCAATCCCATATCGAAGCTCGATGATCGTGCGCTCCCGGTCACTTAAAATGTCCATTGCCTGTTCCAACAGGTTCAAATCGACTTCATCTTCGATATCCTTGTACACCAGATCTTCCTCCGTGCCAAGAATATCGGAGAGCAGCAGCTCATTTCCATCCCAGTCCACATTCAGTGGTTCATCGATGGAAACCTCGGTTTTGATACGGGAATTGCGGCGTAGATGCATCAAAATTTCATTTTCGATGCAACGGCTGGCATACGTTGCCAGTTTGATATTTTTGTCCGACTTAAAGGTATTGATTGCTTTGATCAGTCCGATCGTACCGATCGAGATCAGATCCTCCACGCCGACACCCGTGTTATCAAATTTCTTTGCAATGTAAACGACCAGACGCAGATTATGCTCGATCAACGTCTGTCTTGCCTCTAAAACATCATCATCCAGATGCGTCAAGAGCAAGGTTTCCTCCTCTGAGGAGAGTGGTGCCGGAAGAATCTCCGCGCCTCCGATATAATGCACTTCATTTTTTGGAAATAAGAGATAATTCGCTATGCTCTTGATATTGAAACGGATCATATTGTTGCTGACGATGCTAATCATGTTGGTTCCTCCTTCTTAGGTTGTAATTTTTCATGCAGTAATACGTCATATCGGTTTTCAAAGAAGATTTCCCGGCTGATTCCAGCTGTGACCGCATAGAATGTTGTGCGCGATTGCGTATACACCAGCTTTGGAATCGTAATTGCCGGCATCAGGGAAAACCGGTTTCCTATGGTATGGTAAGAAATCGGAAAAAACGTGATTTCTCCGGTTTCGTTCATTTGTAAGTACGGAAATTGTCCGGTTTTATGATACTGTTCGAGTTGTGCGTAGCTTTGCTCAGACAGAAGATTTTTCAATAAACGATAGTTTATAAGGATTGCCGGTTGTTTTGTATAGGGATTTTGAAGCCGGTTTCCAGTATCCACAAAGGCATTGGCAGAGAGTGTCCTTGCAGGAAACACAAGTTCTACTGCATATGCGTGGGCTTGCATCTGCTTTCGGTCATATATCCGCCGGGCAATCCGGCATACCAATACCGAAGCGATACATGTCAGATAAAATCCGGGGGTCCGAAACGCTGTGCCGTCCGCTATGTAAAATAATTGCAGCATTCCAGCCAACCATATACAACCAGCAAGCACGACCAGTATCATTTTCCACATTGGAATCGGATATGGCACGTGTTTTGTAAGAAAATATGTCATAAAAAAGTAGCTTGTGGCATATAATACATAATAGAGAGTACATAAAGATATCGTTATCAAAAAAATACCTGTCGATAAAGCTGCCATAAAAATCGTCCACATACATGTGCGGAGGATTTTTATGGACTGCCCAAGTATCGTCTGTATCATGCAGAGCAGCGTCACATTCACAAGACAGTGATACAGAAACAATACATCGGCGTAGACAACATAGGTCATGTTCACCTCCTTTGATCATTCCTCCGTATTATATATAATTCCGCATGAAATAAATGTCATAATTCGTATTCTGATTTCGTAAAATTCCAAGCATTTTCGACATCGCCATTCGACCAAATACAAGCAATAGGAGAGAATTATGGATGAATCTGTCTATTCTACCGAGAAAATCAGCACCGGGCTGGCAGTGTCCTTGGAGACAGACCAAAGTTCCACGCGGCAGTTTACCATTTTGATCCGGTATCTTGGTGCATTTGATTCCTTACAGGAAATCGCTGTTTTTCCAATAGTTCCGTTATTGAACCATTTTGCAGTCGGAACAGCCTCCAAAGAAGAAATTCTTCGTCTGACATATATGCCAGAGGTTTTATACATCGACCTGACACGGCAGATGGAGTACGAGCAGGCAGTACAGGCAGAAAACCGGATTGCTGCATGCTTTCCGATGTATGACGAACAGGAAAGCGTTTTGCGCGGCAATGGCATTCTGATTGGAATCGTAGATTCCGGACTGGAGTTTACGCATCCTGCATTGATTGCCCAAGACGGCAAAAGCCGGATCATTGCTTATTGGGATCAATCACAGACCGGTATTCCACCGGAGCCCTATGGATTTGGTACAGAATATTCTGCGAACCAGATTCAATCTGTTGTTTCAGAAGGCACGGATCGCCGCTATGATACAAGTGGACATGGAACCGCAGTCGCAAGTATCCTGACGGCATTCAGTACCGGAGCTTCTCTGATTGGCGTTGCCGCCCGTCCAAATACAGCCGCATTTTTGTGTGCAGTCGATTATATTGTCCGCTATGCCATGCAGCAGCGCCTTCCTCTTGTTTTAAATCTGAGCTACGGAAATAATTACGGCGATCATTATGGAAATTCAATCGTAGAGCAGTATCTGGATGCCCTGCGCGCAAACGGAAAACTCACAATCGTAACCGGGATGGGAAATGAGGGAAATACCGGTCGACACCGTTACATCGGAGGAAATACTGCACAAACCGTTGGAATCCTTGTCGGAGATGGACTTCTTACCTTCTCTTTACAACTGTGGTTTGCACCTGCGACCGCCTTTCTTTTTCGCATACAGGCTCCAGCTGGGCAGGCAACCACCTACATACCTTCCCAAAATGCCGGAGAATTTTATTCTTTCGTACTTACCACAACACAGATTTCTATACAGATCGGGCAGGCAACACCTTTTAACCCAAGAAGAGAGATCTTTATTGTTTTTCGTGGAACGGTAATTCCGTATGGATATTGGAGTCTTTCCATCCAGCCGTATTTTGATCAGCCCTATCAGATTGATGCATGGCTCCCGGTTGCCTCATCCACACAGGCAACTGTAGAATTCGAGGTTCCAACAACTGACCTTTCCCTGACAATTCCAGCATCTGCCTCAAACGTGATCAGCGTTGGTGCCTATAACGGGGCAAGGCTCAGCGTGGCACCATTTTCAGGAAAAGGAAGTGCTGCGATACAAAAGCCGGATCTGGTCGCCCCGGGTGTTGATATCCTTGCCGCCAATGCCAGCGGCGGATACCGGCTGGTAAGCGGCACCTCTTTTGCAACACCGTTTGTTGCCTCTGCCGCAGCCAATCTGATGCAATGGGGCATTACCGATGGAAACGATTCTTTCCTGTACGGTGCGCGGGTAAAAGCCTATCTGATCAACGCAGCACGCGCCTTACCTGGCAGCAAACAGATTCCAAATCCTTCCGAGGGCTGGGGGAGATTATGCGCCAATGCCAGCGTCCCCAGATACAATCCACCGATTCTGTCCTAGATTTCCGGTGTCGACGATTCCCGGAATCTGTGCTATGATAGATTTCAGTGTAATTAAACGAAAAACAGAAGAAAAGTGAGGGCGTTTCGATGACAGAAACAACCGCAGAAAAAAAGCATATTACAATCGGTATTTTAGCCCATGTCGATGCTGGAAAAACAACGCTTTCGGAAGAACTCCTCTATGAGACCGGCGTCCGGAAGCAGGCAGGACGGGTCGATAACGGTGATACCTTACTCGACCATGACGAGATGGAGCGAAACCGGGGCATTACGATTTTTTCCAAGCAGGCAGAGCTTTCCACCGCTGAAACAGATATTACCCTGCTAGATACACCCGGGCACGTGGATTTTACCGCTGAGATGGAGCGTACCTTACAGGTACTTGACTATGCCATCCTTGTGATCAGTGCCTCTGACCGGATTCAGGCGCATACAAAGACAGTCTGGCGATTATTAAACGAATATCGGATTCCAGTATTTTTATTTGTCAATAAAATGGATCAGCCTGACAATCTCCAGTCAGAGATTTTGACTGAATTACAGGATTTTTCTGATAAAATCGTCGCATTTTCCTGCTATGAGCAGGGTACTATCCATACATCGGAGGATTTCTATGAATCCATCGCAATGGCATCGGAGGATGAAACCATTTTAAATACCTATATGGAACAGGGGGCACTTTCTGATACCTGTATCCAGACTATGATCAAACAGCGGCATATCATCCCGTGTTATTTCGGAAGCGCGCTAAAAGGAATTGGTGTGGATGCACTTTTAAACGGTTTAGATGCTTACACAACCGATGCGTACCAAACCCTGACCGAAGCATCGTTTGGTGCCCGTGTCTATAAGATTACCCGCGATGAAAAGGGAAACCGGCTCGCCCATATCAAAGTGATGCAGGGAACCTTATCTGTCCGGGATACCGTCGGAGAAGAGAAGGTTACACAGATCCGTATCTATAATGGGGAACATTATCAGACCGTTCCAACCGTAACCGCAGGACATATCTGCAGTATTACGGGGCTGGAAACCGCACAGGCAGGGGACGGCATCGGCGATTACAGTGATAACCCGATGGCGTGCATCGAGCCGGTGATTTCCTATACGATCACCTTTGACGAAGCTGTCAGCACACGTTTGATGTATACAAAAATAAAAGATCTCGATGAAGAACTTCCAGAGCTGCATCTGTCATGGAACGAACCGACTGAAACAATCCAGATCATGCTGATGGGCCCGGTTCAGATTGAGATTCTGACACAACTGATCAAAAACCGCTGTGGTGTTGTGCCGACTTTTGACAGCGGTAAGATCCTGTATAAAGAAACGATCGCCCAGCCGGTGATCGGTGTCGGACATTTTGAACCACTGCGTCATTATGCAGAGGCACATATCCGTATTGAACCGGCAGAACGTGGAAGCGGCGTGGATGCATCCCTTGACTGCAGCGAAGATATCCTTGCCAAAAACTGGCAGCGTCTGGTCTATACCCATCTGCTGGAACGGACGCACCGTGGCACAAAGATCGGTGCACCCTTAACGGATGTACATTTCACTGTAATAAACGGACGTGCCCACACGAAACATACCGAGGGCGGAGATTTCCGTCAGGCAACATACCGTGCAGTGCGGCAGGGGCTGATGGAAGCTGGTACGATCATTTTAGAACCGGAATATGATTTTACATTGGAAATACCTGCTTCGATGATTGGACACGCCATGACAGACCTGCAGTCTATGTATGCGGTCATGGAGGCACCGGAACAGCTTGGCGACCGTGCAATCATACGCGGACACGGACCAGTTGCAACGTTGCGGGATTACCAGCTTCATGTACGCGCATTTACGAAAGGACAGGGCGAGTTTCAGGTAAGCTTCCGCGGCTACATGCCGTGTCACAACGAGGAAGAGGTCATACAGACACATCCATATGATCCAGAAGCGGATTTGCGCAACCCAACCTCGTCTGTATTCTGCGCACACGGTTCCGGTTTCCTTGTCCCGTGGGATCAGGTAAAGGCATATATGCACGTCAGTGATGCAACGGACACTGAGCAGGAACAGGCAGAATATACCGTTCACAGCCGGGAAAACTTTGATTATTCGATTGGATTAGACGAGATCGATGCGATTTTGTCCGGGCAGACTGCAAACCAAAATGCGAAAAAACAGATCTATAAAAAGAAGATCGTGCGGCACACAGAGACTTACACCGGAAAAGCATCCAAGGTAATCGTCACGCCAAAAGAAAAGCGCCTGATCGTAGATGGCTACAATGTTATTTTTGCATGGGAATCCCTGACGGAGCTTGCAAAAACGAATCTTGATGCGGCAAAGGATAAGCTCATTTCCCTGTTATCAAATTACCAGGGGATCACCGGTGTCAAAACCCTGCTTGTCTTTGATGGCTATAAGGTAAAGGGCAATCATGGCAGTACGAACGTGCAGGAGGATATCGAAATCGTGCACACAAAGGAAAACCAGACTGCCGATCAGTTTATCGAAGCCTATACACATGAAAATGAAGGACAATACCAGATGACCGTTGCCACTTCAGATGGTCTGATCCAGACGATCACACGCGGTGCCGGCTGTCAGATCATTTCCTCCAGAGAGCTATATTCTGCGATGGAAGCAGCTGCAAAAGAGCTGCGGGAAATGTACGATATCAAATAGAGCATAACTGTACCTGTAAATCAACAATTTATGGGTGCAGTTATTTGTATTTATAGGAAATCTATGCTATAATTTGAGTAATTATGACTAGAATAGATATAGTTTGACATAACAGGAGGTTTCAATGAGAGAATATACAACACAGATGGATGCAGCCAGAAAGGGCATTATCACTCCGGAACTTACAAAAGTTGCTGAAAAAGAACATATGCGGGAAGATGAATTACTCCCACTTGTAGCAGAGGGAAAAGTTGTCATTCCTGCAAATAAATTACACACCTGTCTGAATCCAGAAGGAATCGGGTCCATGCTTCAGACGAAGATCAACGTCAATCTCGGCATCTCCAGAGATTGCAAGGATTACGATATTGAGATGAAGAAAGTCATGGAAGCTGTCAATCTCGGTGCACACGCCATTATGGATCTGTCTTCCCACGGAAATACAGAACCGTTCCGTAAGAAGCTGATTGCTGAATGTCCGGTTATGGTTGGTACCGTACCAATCTATGATTCAGTGATTCATTACCAGCGCGATCTTGCAACACTGACCGCGAAGGATTTTATTGATGTGGTACGTCTGCACGCAGAAAATGGTGTGGATTTCGTAACACTGCACTGTGGCATCACAAGAAAGACGATTGACCAGATCAAGAAGCATAAACGGAAGATGAACATTGTATCCCGTGGTGGCTCCCTCGTCTTTGCATGGATGACAATGACCGGAGAAGAGAATCCATTTTACGAATATTACGATGAAATCTTAGATATCTGTGCTGAGTACGATGTAACCGTTTCCCTTGGAGACGCCTGTCGTCCGGGCTGTCTTGCCGACGCAACCGATGTCTGCCAGATTGAAGAGCTTGTACGACTCGGTGAACTTACCAAGCGTGCGTGGGAGAAGAATGTACAGGTTATGGTCGAGGGACCGGGACATGTGCCAATGGATCAGATTGCAGCCAACATGAAGGTGCAGCAGACGATCTGTATGGGTGCTCCATTCTATGTACTTGGTCCTCTGGTAACGGATATTGCACCGGGCTATGATCATATTACTGCCGCTATCGGTGGTGCGATCGCCGCACAGGCAGGTGCCGCGTTCTTATGCTATGTAACACCGGCAGAGCATCTGGCATTGCCAAATGTCGATGATGTCAAACAGGGAATCATCGCATCAAAGATTGCAGCCCATGCAGCCGATATTGCAAAGGGTGTGCGCGGAGCACGTGACATCGATGATAAGATGGCAGATGCCCGTCGTGTATTAGACTGGGACAAGCAGTGGGAATGCGCTTTAGATCCCGAAACCGCAAAAGCCATCCGCGCAGACAGAAGTCCGGAGCATGAAGATACATGTTCGATGTGTGGAAAGTTCTGTGCTGTACGAAGCATGAATAAAGCGTTAGCAGGAGAATACATTGACATCTTATAAAAAATGGGAGGGTACTTATGGAAAAAAACGAAGTTTGGGAAAACATAAAGAAATATGCAAAAGTATTTTTTCAGGGTGTAGGATTATTTTTTGCATATGTCTTTCACTACATTGCGGTATTTGCGAAGTTTGTCTATAAGCATTTGAAAAAGCTGTTCAAAAAGCTTTACCGGATTATCCGCAGACATATCCGCAGAGTGAAAAAACATATGAAAGCCGGTGATTACAGTTTACTGTTTTATACCGTGCTTGGGGTTGTGATCTTTATTGTATTGCTGGTTTTACTGATTCACGGAATCTCTGGCAAGAAGAAGACTTCCACCGCTACAACGACGGAAGCAGCCAGCGAAGCTTCCACAACGGAAGAAGTTGATCCACAGGCAGTTCTACGCGAGCAGGCAACGTATATCTACCAGAACAATCCAGATTACCTGATGCTTGTCAACGATACAAACCCGATTCCGGATGGATATACCTTTGAACAACATACTCTGAACAGTGGTTATATCGTAGATGAACGCATCTACAACGATCTGCTTGCAATGCTGGAAGCATGTAACGCTGCCGGAAGTGAGTATACGATCAAGGGTGGCTATATCAGCGCCGATACCGAGGGTAGTGGGGAATATGCAACCGGTCTTGCATTCGATGTAACAGCGCATGATGTTGCAGAGTTAGACCCTGCTGTTGTATCACAGCTTCCAACAAACCAGTGGCTGATGCAGAATTGTTCTTCCTTCGGTTTCATCGTCCGTTATCCAGAAGGTAAGGAAAGCATTACCGGACATAATTTTGAGCCATGGCATTTCCGCTATGTCGGAAGAGATGCGGCTGTCTTTATGACGACGAACAACCTGACATTAGAAGAGTTCTACACTTTGGTAAATGGTGGTTCCGTATCCACAGCCACAGCAACCTCTGCCACACCGGCAGTTGATCCAACCGCTGTGACAGCCGAAGATCCTAGTGCAACAACAGAAGCTACAACGGAAGCAACAACCGAAAATCCGCTGGATATTTTAAATTAGAAATAGAAAGATAGAAAGTATATGAGTAAACCAGATAAACATATGAAAAAAGGACCATACGAACGGGAGATGGCGCGCCGCAGACGGGAACGAAAGCGGCGCATCCGTCGTTTCCACCTGATCTGTCTTGGCGTTATGCTCCTTGCATTTATTATTGTGTGTGTAAATATATTTTCGCACAAAAAGAGCATCCGCAAGGAAGCGGTTTCTCTCTATGAAGCGGGAAACTATCAGGAAGCTTTGGACAAATTCAAGGAAGCTTATGCGGAGAAACAATGGTTTTCAGACTCCATCAATGTAGATATTCTGCTGTATGAGGCAGACTGCATGATGCAGCTCCAGTTGTTCTCCGATGCGGAGCTGACCTATCTGGATATCCAGAAAAAATACCCGGCTTCCAAGTATGACAAGGAACAGCTTTCCTATCTGTCCGACCTGTCTCATGCGCTTGGCAATTATCAGCGCGGGGATTATGTTTCAACTGTCGCGACTTTCACAAAGGCAGTGGAAAACGGACATAAGGATATCAGTATCTATGCAGCCATCTGTTATGAAAACCAGAAAAGCTATGATAAGATGAAAGAATATCTGGATATCTACGCGAACTATCATGGAATCGATGCATATGTGAATTATAAATATGCATCCTATTATTATGACACCAAAGACTATAATCAGGCATTAACCTATCTGGCACAGGGAGAATCCGCAGGAGACAGTGACTATCTGCAGGAAATCTTATATGCAGAGATCATGTGCTATAAAGAGCTACAAAACTATACCGAAGCATTTTCACGTGCCACTTCCTATATTGCCAAATATCCGGAAGATCAGAAGGGACAGGATTTATACGCCTATCTGGATACCCGTGTGAATGTAAATGAAGTTCCTGTCAATGATCGTTACCACCTGTATTCAGAACCGGAGAATTCCAGCGCAGTAGAGTAACAATAATTTATTTATGTAAACTAAAAGGACATTCTATGTACGAAAATAAAGAAGAAATTGAAAAAGTCATTCTGTTTGCGGTTGATTTAGACAACGGCGAACAGGTTCCAGCCAATCTGGATGAATTGGAGGAACTGGTAGCAACCGCCGGTGCTGAAACACTTGGACGCATGATCCAGAACAAAGATTCCATTGAAAAAGCAACTTACCTCGGAAGCGGAAAAGTCGAGGATCTGCGAGACATGGTGGAGCGTCTTGGTGCGACGGGTGTCGTGTGCGATGATGAATTATCGCCGATCCAGATGAAGAATCTGGAGCAGGAATTGGACACAAAGGTCATGGACCGGACGATGATAATCTTAGATATCTTCGCGAAACACGCAACAACACGGGAGGGTAAGCTTCAGGTAGAACTCGCACAGCTCAAATACCGCAGCAACCGTCTGATCGGTATGGGACAGGTAATGTCCCGTCTTGGTGGTGGTATCGGTACGAGAGGTCCCGGTGAGAAGAAGCTCGAGGTCGACCGCCGTCTGATCCGTGAACGTATTGCGAAGCTTTCCAGTGATTTAAAGGACGATATCGCGCACCGCGAGGTAATGCGCAAGCAGCGTCTGAACAGCCATATACCGATTGTTTCAATCGTCGGATATACGAATGCCGGCAAGTCAACACTGCTCAATCATATGACACAGGCAGGTGTCTTAGAGGAGGATAAGCTGTTTGCAACCCTTGATCCGACCTCCCGGAACTACAAGCTCCCGAATGGACAGGAGATCATCCTGACGGATACGGTTGGTTTTATCCGCAAGCTGCCACATCATCTGATTGATGCATTCCGTTCAACATTAGAAGAAGCAAAGTTTGCCGATATTATCCTCCATGTCGTTGATATCTCGAACCCACAGGCAGATCTGCATATCCTGACTGTATATGATACATTGCGTGAATTAGGCGTAAAGGATAAGCCGGTTGTCACATTATTTAACAAGATAGACAAAGTGGACGAACTCCCGGCTGTCAAAGATTTTCAGGCAGATCATACGTTATATATCTCTGCCAAACAGGAGACCGGATTCGAGAAGATCACGGATATTCTCGCAGAAATTATCAACCAGAGCCGCATTTACATTGAACAGACGATTCCATACGCCAAGGCAGGCGTGATCCAGCAGATCCGCAAATCAGGCAATCTGTTAGAAGAAGAATACCGCGAGGACGGCATCTTCGTCCGTGCGTATGTCGATGCAGGCACGAAAGGGCTATTATAACATGGAATTACCGATTACTTTTGAACAAAATATGCGAACGCTTCTTCAGGACGATTATGATTCGTATGCGGCATGCCTCGAACAGCCGATGCATCACGGCATCCGCATCAACACGATGAAGATATCTGTGGAAGAATTTCTGAAGATCAATCCATTTCATCTGCGCCCGGTTCCATGGTGTGAGAATGGATTTTATTACGATGAGACACTGGATAAGCCATCCAAGCATCCATATTATTTTGCAGGGCTTTACTATATTCAGGAGCCTTCTGCCATGACACCGGCACATGTACTGCCTGTGGAGGCAGGAGACCGGGTGCTCGATATCTGCGCCGCACCGGGTGGCAAATCAACCGAGCTTGCGGCGAAATTACACGGAACCGGCTTGCTTGTATCGAATGATATCAGTGCTTCGCGCGCGAAGGCATTGCTGAAGAACTTAGAGGTTTTCGGCGCAGAAAATGCGCTGATTATCAGCGAAGCACCTTACAAATTAGCCGAACGCTTCCACGAATATTTTGATAAGATCCTGATCGATGCGCCGTGCTCCGGAGAGGGCATGTTCCGCAAATCTGCATCCATGATCACCGCATGGGAGAATAACGGCAATCAGTTGTTTGCCGACCTGCAGCGAAGCATCTTAGATCAGGTTGTCACAATGCTTAAACCCGGCGGCATGCTGCTTTATTCGACCTGTACATTTGCGCCCCTTGAAAATGAGCAGTCCATCGAATATCTGCTTTCGTTGGATGATCGTCTGGAGCTGGTGGATTTCCACCCGTATGAGGGCTTTGACCACGGACATCCGGAATGGGGCAACACCGGAAATGAGACACTGAAGCGCTGCGCCAGACTCTGGCCGCATAAGATCGAAGGCGAAGGACATTTTGTATGCCTTGTCAAGAAGCAGGGCGATCGGGATAACCGCGCCAATTATGGCGATTATCCGGTCAAGCGCGCAAAGCTGCCGGATTCCGTCACCGAATTTTTATCACATACAACGCACGAATTTCATCCGGAACGGTTTGAAATCTCAGGCGATAAACTATACTACATACCAGAAAGCTTCCCAACAGTCCGCGGACTCCGGATCTTACGGTGTGGCTTGTATGTCGGCGAGATCAAGAAGAACCGCTTCGAACCGAGCCAGTCACTTGCAATGGCGCTTACAAAGAAAGAATTTGATAACTGTCTCGATCTTCCTGCGGATGATGCAAAGGTCATCAAATACTTAAAGGGCGAGACGATTGATTTCGATGATGCATCGGTCAAAAACGGTTACGTATTAGTATGTGTAGATGGATATCCACTTGGCTTCGGTAAAGCAAACCAAGGAGTTTTGAAGAACAAGTATTTACCTGGATGGAGGTTGATGTCATGAAGATAGCAGTAATTACAGGTGCCTCTTCCGGTTTGGGAAGAGAGTTCGCCAAACAGATCAATCAGCATTTTGTCACACTTGACGAGGTCTGGCTGATCGCACGAAGAGAAGAACGATTGAATGAATTAAAGGAATCCCTGCACGGTGTCCATGTACGGACAATTCCGATTGATCTGTGCGACCGGGATGCCGTTGGGACTTACGAGGAAATGCTGCAGAAATTCCATCCACAGATCCGCGTGCTTGTGAATGCTGCTGGATATGGAAAGATGGGCTATGTCGAGCAGATCTCCGAGGAAGATTTGGCGGGCGAGATCCGGTTGAACTGTGAATCCCTGACACGTATGACGAAGATTTCCCTTCCATACATGGCGAAGCGTTCGAATATCATCAATATTGCAAGCTCCGCTGCATTTATGCCGCAGCCAAACTTCGCGGTCTATGCAGCAAGCAAATCCTATGTGCTTTCATTCTCCAGAGCCTTGCATCAGGAATTGAAGAAGCATGGGATCGTTGTAACCGCTGTCTGTCCGGGACCGGTAAACACGGAGTTTTTTGATATCGCAGAAAGCTATACCAAGACCAAAGGATATAAGGTTATCCTGCGTGCCAATGCAGGCAAAGTCGTTACACTTGCCATAAAGGATGCAATGAAAGGAAAGACCGTATCAACGTATGGAGTTGTCATGAAGGCATTCCGAGTTGTGACAAAGATTATTCCGCATGGCTTAATTGTTCCATTCATACACTAAACAGCTTGATATATCTAAAATAAAGGACAGACTTATTGCAATGAAAAAGAAAGAAAAAGGCCAGTATGGCTATATTGATTATTACAAAAAAGGAAAGCTGCTTGTGACGTTGATCCTTGCGATCATGATTGCTTCGATCATTCTTTCCATGCTGCTTGCATTTGGTGACACCGGACGTATCGGTATTATATTCGCGATACTCCTTGTTCTGCCGTTTGCAAAGTTTCTGATTGCCTATATTATGTGTGCGAAATTTCAGACGATGCCGCAGGATGTTTATGACGTGGTACACGGGCAGACCGATGAGACGGACATGATCTACGATCTTGTGATTACACAGACCGAGGGGATGCATTACTACGATGCGGTCTGTGTCAGAAACGGAAGTGTGTACGCGCTTGTATTAGATAAACATTTCAAGGAAGAGAAGAAGGAATACGAGACATTCATGCAACAGGCACTTGCAAACAGCAAGTACAAATACATTGTTCACCTGTACACGGATACGGATGCCTTTGCGAAGAAGATTCATAGCATCGGTGAACCGAATGACAAGACAAAATTAATTGACCAGTATATGCGGGAACAGATACTGACGTTCTGCGTGTAGCAAGGAGGAACCCGGGTATGCAGGAGCTAACCATCACAGATTTAGAATCCGGACAACGCTTAAATAAATACATGATGAAATACCTGAATCAGGCACCTTCTTCCTTTATCTACAAGATGCTCCGAAAGAAAAACATCACCAGAAACGGCAAGAAAGCATCCGGTGATGAAATCTTAGAATGCGGCGATGTAATTAAATTATTTCTGGCAGATGAGACAATTGAAAAGTTCCGTGTTGTAAAATCCGCAGGTTCGGCAACTTCCGATGGTTCCGCACAGACCTCCAGACAGAAACCGGGAATCACGCTTCAGATCCTCTATCAGGATCCGGATATCTTAGCGGTTCATAAGCCTGTTGGTGTCTTATCACAGAAAGCAAAAAAGGATGATTACTCTATCAACGAAGCAATCGTTGATTACTGCCTATCCATGCGGATTCTAACCGTGAAACAGTTAGAGACGTTTCACCCGTCGATCAGCAACCGCTTAGACCGGAATACCTCCGGCATTATCCTTGCCGGAATCTCGTTGAAGGGCAGTCAGACGTTAGCCCACATATTAAAGGGGCATACCTGTGAAAAATATTACTACACGATCGTAGCCGGAGAGATGAAACAGTGCATCCATGAGAAAGCCTATATCGTAAAGGATACAAAGAAAAACCAGTCTAAGATCCAAAAAACCGCCTGTCCCGGTGCGTCAATGATCGAGACTGCATTTACACCGCTTTGCGTAAAAAATGGCTTTACCTTATTGCAGGTACAGCTTTTCACCGGAAAATCGCATCAGATCCGTGCGCATCTGCAATCACTCGGCTATCCGATGGCAGGCGATACGAAATACGGCAATCCGGCGGTAAACCGGAAGCTTCGCGAGCGATACCATCTGAACCATCAGTTACTCCACGCAGGCAGACTTGTATTACCGGATATCCCGGAAATCACAGATCCATTGCCAGCGGAGTTCAAAAAAATTGCGGATGGACTTGAACTCAAATTTCCAACGAGTCACTAAACATCATGGATTGTCAGAGATACAATCCATGAACATTTACATTTCATAACATAGAATTACAAATAAAAAGCACAACAACATGCCAACATGGAATTCCAGAGGATTACGCGGTTCCACCTTAGAGGAACTCGTCAATCTGACCAATGAATTATATACAGAGAAAAACTTAGCGCTCATGCAGAAGATTCCAACGCCGATCACGCCTGTCAAGATTGATTCCGAAAGCGGTCAGATCAAGCTTGCATATTTCGAGAAGGATTCGACCGTCGACTATATCGGGGTGGTACAGGGCGTTCCGGTCTGCTTCGATGCAAAAGAGTGTGCGACGGATACATTTCCACTCCGGAACATCCACGAACACCAGATAAGCTTCATGCGGCAATTCGAGAAACAGCGGGGTATAAGCTTCCTGCTTGTGATGTTTACCGCACGCAATGAATTTTACTACCTGCGGCTGTGTGAGTTAGAAACTTATCTTGCCCGTGCTGAGCAGGGACATGCGAAGAATTTTAAGTACGAGGAATTAAATCCCGCCTATTTTATAAAGTCACAATCCGGTGCACCGATTCATTATCTGAAAGGCTTGCAACTGGATTTGCAGGAAAGAGAGGATTAAACGATGTATCAATATTACCGTATAGCGGCCGCAGTTCCGGACATGCGTGTTGCGGATACTGCTTATAATGTCGACCAGATGCTTCAAAAAGTGGAAGAAGCAAAACAAAAAGGCGTCAATCTGATTACATTCCCGGAGCTTTCTGTCACCGGATATACCTGTGGGGATTTATTCCTGCAGCAGACACTGCTTACAGAAAGCAAAAAAGAAGCTGCCCGTTTTGTACAGACAACCGCAGACTATGATATGGTTGTTGTATTCGGTATGCCGCTTTCGATTGCAAATGCGCTCTATAACGTTGCTGTGACCGCATACCGCGGACATATCTACGGCATCACCGTCAAGACATTTCTTCCGAATTACAACGAATTCTATGAGAAACGCTGGTTTTCTTCTGCACGGGAATTATCAACAGATCATATCTATGCCTCTGAATTACTTGGCTCTGTGGAGTGTGATTATAATATTCCGCTCGGCAATAACCTGATCTATCATCTGCCGGATGCGTTCTGCTTTGGCGCAGAAATCTGTGAGGACTTATGGGCACCAATCCCACCATCTGCATTTATGGCGATGAGTGGGGCAGAGCTGATTTTAAACCTTTCCGCAAGCAACGATACGATTGGAAAGCGTGAATACCGCGAGAAGCTTGTAAAAGAGAAATCAACCTCTCTGATGTGCACCTATCTCTATGCGAGCGCCGGAGCAAACGAGAGTACAACCGACCTGATTTTCTCCGGTCACTGCATGATCTGCGAGGGCGGAAAGATGCTTGCCGAAAACAGCAGGATTGCGGAAAATAACTATCTGCTTGTCGCAGATATTGACATCGAACGGATTCAGGCAGACCGCCTGAAAGGAAAGACTTATCAGGACTGTGCGGGCACCTATGGCAGCGCGGTTTCGATGCGTCAGATCCTGATTCCGGTATCCGAAGCTTTTGAAAGCGACGGATGTCTTCGCAGCGTCAACCCACACCCATTTACACCGGGCGATACAAAGAGACGTCAGAAGCGTTGTATGGATATCTTCCATATGCAGATCGGCGGACTTGCCAAGCGGCTTTCCATCTGTGGCGGAAAGATGGTGATCGGTGTGTCCGGTGGTATGGATTCCACCTTGTCACTGCTTGTGGCTACACAGACCTTGAAGAAGATGGGGCTGCCTGCTACGAATCTGACCGGAATCACGATGCCAGCCTTCGGCACGACGAACCGCACATACCAAAATTCCCTAACCCTGATGCAGACACTCGGCATCACCGTGAAGGAAATCCCAATCAAGGATGCATGTATAACACATTATGCGGACATCGGACATGATATGGAGATCAAAGACATTACTTATGAGAATGTGCAGGCACGCGAGCGGACACAGGTGCTGATGGACTATGCGAATAAAATCGGTGCCATCGTCGTCGGAACCGGAGATCTGTCAGAGCTTGCCCTTGGCTGGTGTACCTATAACGCCGATCAGATGAGCATGTACGGCGTCAATGCCAGCATCCCGAAGACACTTGTCAAATGGATGATTGCCAGCGTGATCGAATGTAACATCTTCCCGGACAGCACGGAAGTCCTGAAGGATATCATCGATACCCCAATCAGTCCGGAGCTTCTTCCACCGGATGAACACGGCAACATCGTGCAAAAGACCGAAGATTCGGTCGGTCCTTACGTGCTGCATGATTTCTTCCTGTACTATGTCATGCGTTTTGGATACAGCCCAGAGAAGATTTTTCATCTGGCAAAACGTGCATTTGCAGGAATCTATGATGCTGCAACCATCTTAAAATGGATGAAAATGTTCTATCGCCGTTTCTTCGCCCAGCAGTTTAAGCGGAGCTGTATGCCGGATGGCGTGAAGGTCGGTAGTGTATGCTTATCCCCACGTGGCGACTGGCGTATGCCAAGCGACGCATCCGTGCAGATCTGGATGCGGCAGTTAGAGAAACTCGCAGATTAAGAATTTATTTTCGTACTACATGCAACCTTTTGCCGGGTTGTGAAGTGTTATATATAGTAAAGGTAGTAAAGGATTGGGAGAAATTGTAATATGGATTTGGAGACAATAGCGCTTATTGCCATGGGAGGATGCTTATTTCTGTGGCTTGTTGTGAATTTCATCATCACGCTTCATAATGTCCGCAAAGCAAAAGCTGCGGGGCTTACCGTACAGGTACAATGTGAAAAATGCGGAACGATATATGAAGTAACCGGAAAAGAGGCAACACGCCCGGCTATGATAAAATATAAGAAGAGCAGTCGTACCCATATATCAAACGGTGCTTTTGTAAATACGCAAAAGTACAGCCATTATGCAAAGAAATTTTATTGTCCTTGCTGTGATAAGAAGACTTACGGCAAGGTACTTGATATTCAGGAACTACAATATGAGGGACAGGATAGTACAATAAAAGAACTCGGAAAAGGCTTTTTGCGTATGGTCATTGGCTGCACGATTATCCTGATTCTTGCTCAAATCCCATTCCAGATCGGGAAGAAACAGAGGGAACGTGAAGTGCAGCAGATGAAGGAGCAGCAATATGAAGATCTTAAGAACAAAGCAGATAATCGAAATTAAAAATGTACGGCATTTAAAATTTGTACGATATATTCTGACTTTGTGTTTTCTGCTTTTTATAGTTGTGGGCATAACCGGCTGCACAAAAGAGTATACCGCGGACGATATCAAATCATATGCCAAAGAAACGTTATCCATAAGAAGAGTTACTGTGTATATAATCCCCCATGAATATAAAGATGAGGATGGATACACGGATATTTTATGGACTGTGAAAGATAAGAAAAACAACATTACATTCCATGTATTGGATAACACCTTCTATGGCGTGGAAAGCGTAGCCAATATGCTGTTGGATGATTACGATGACTGCGTATTTGCCGCGTATGCAGATAAGCTTCCATCCAACATTTTATCCTATGAAATCACAGAAAATGACCAAACGCATCTGACAAATGTCGAAATCGTTGCTGATTATACAAACGAGACAGAACTTAACGCATGCCTTTGCGCTTTGCAGGATGTATATACATTCTATGAAGAAAAAGGGTTTGATGATCTAGTTATTGGATATACATTACATTATCAACCACCAGAAAACAACATGGATGCGGAACCGGATACCGAAGGAAAAGAATACACCGGTATTCTTTCCGATATTCCAACTTTATCTGAATTCAAATAATGAATCCCTGAAAAGCGCAGTTTATACTGCGCTTTTTTTATAATAAACCTGTTCAACCCCCCTACCTAGAAAAATCGAACATTCATTCGAAAAAAGTATTGACAAAAGAACAGATGTTCTGTATAATTCAATCATCGAACAGATGTTCATCAGATGAAACAGCAACAGGGAGGAAACAGATATGAAACATAAATTAATTTTTGGACTTAGTCTTGTACTTATCATTTGTATAATATTTGGTGTCAACAACAAAAAGCAGAACCCGGAAGCAGCAACATCCAATCAGAAATATTATGCCTGCATCACGATTGATGAAGACGAAACACTCTGGACAATTGCAGAAGAGCATTATTCCGAAGAATATAACAGTTATCAGGAATACATCGATGAAGTCAAGTTTATTAACAACCTGACCGATGATACGATTTATCGTGGAGCCAAGCTGGTAATTCCTTACTACGCAGCCCCATTATAAATAAATTCCATACCATACCTTATTTGAAGCCGGAACGTAAAACCTTCCGGCTTTTTTCAACAAATTTCCTGCCATATCGGTTGAAAGTTAAACCGATTTCTTATATAATAATTTAATTGTGGGATTGGAATACATACACCCACAAATTATATAAGAAAGAGGAAATACAAATGAACAGCGTGTCAATTCCAACTATGGAGCCGGATAGACAATACTATTTCATGAACCAGTGCAAAACACTTGTACTTGAGAAAAAGGCAGCATTGAATCGACCACTTACCTACAACATCCAGACCTTTGGATGTCAGATGAATTCCCACGACTCAGAGAAGCTCAAAGGCATCATGGATGAGATCGGATATGAAGAAGTGGACGACGAGGCAGCTGACTTTGTAATCTTTAATACATGTACGATTCGCGAGAATGCGAATCAGAAATTATACGGACATCTCGGCCACGTCAAGACATTAAAGAACAAAAACAAAGACATGATCGTGTGTCTGTGTGGCTGCATGATGCAGGAGCCACATGTCATTGAGACATTGAAACAGAAGTATAAATTCGTAAATATTATCTTCGGCACACATAACATCTACAAATTAGCAGAGCTTATTTACAGCTATTTAGAGACAGGCAAGCAGACAATCGAAGTCTTAGATGAGACAAAACAGACCGTCGAACAGCTTCCTAGAAAGCGGAAATATACATTTAAGTCCGGCGTCAATATCATGTATGGATGCAACAATTTCTGTACGTACTGTATCGTGCCATATGTACGCGGACGTGAACAGAGCCGCAAGAAAGAAGAGATTCTGGCAGAAGTAGAAGCACTTGCCAAGCAGGGAATTTCCGAAGTTATGTTGCTTGGTCAGAATGTAAATTCCTATGGCAATATCTATGAATACAAGGACGGAAAGATTGTTGAAGTGGACGAGAAAGATCGTGTAACATTTCCACAGCTGCTTACGGAAGTGTGCAAAATTGACGGCATCGAGCGTGTACGCTTCATGACCAGTCATCCGAAAGATCTGTCAGATGAGCTGATTGAGGTAATGGCAGAAGAGCCGAAGATCTGCAAGCATCTGCATCTGCCTGTACAATCAGGTTCCACTAACATATTAACACGCATGAACCGTCGCTATACGAAGGAACAGTACCTTGCGTTAGTTGACCGGATTCGTGCCAAGATGCCGAACATCTCCCTGACAACCGATATCATCGTCGGATTTCCGGGTGAGACAGAAGAAGATTTCGAGGATACACTGGATATTATCCGTAAAGTAAAATATGATCAGGCGTTTACATTTATCTACTCCAAGCGCACCGGAACACCGGCTGCAACAATGGATAATCAGGTGCCGGAAGATGTCATCAAGGAACGTTTTAACCGTCTTCTGACATTAGTCAACGAGATTTCGAATGCACAGATCAAGAGGTTTGCTGATCAGGTAAAGCCTGTGCTTGTGGAGGAAGTAAATCATCACGATGCATCACTTGTAACCGGACGAACCGAAGAGAATGTAACGGTACATTTTCCGGGAACTGCCGATATAATCGGAACGACTGTCGATGTAAAGCTGACAGACTGTAAGGGATTTTACTTCATGGGTGAAAGGATTGGGTGATTGGCGTGGCAAAGCTATCTCCTATGATGGAGCAATATGTTGCAACTAAAGAAAAATATAAAGACTGTATTTTATTTTACCGTCTCGGTGATTTCTATGAGATGTTCTTTGATGATGCAATCTTAGCATCCAAGGAACTTGAAATTACACTAACCGGAAAAGACTGCGGTATGGAAGAGCGGGCACCGATGTGTGGGATTCCATTTCATGCAGCAGATACTTATATCAATCAGCTTGTAAAAAAAGGCTACAAGGTAGCAATCGGCGAGCAGGTCGAAGATCCAAAGCTTGCCAAAGGCCTTGTAAAGCGTGAGGTCATACGGATTGTAACACCGGGTACCAATTTGTCTTCCGAAAGTCTGGAAGAGTCCAAGAACAATTACCTGATGTGTATTTCCTATGTTGGGAAAAACTATGGTATCTCCGTTACGGATCTGTCAACTGGTGTATTTAAGACCTGCCAGATACAACAGGCAGAAAAGGTCGTTGATGAGATCAATAAATTCCAGCCATCCGAGGTATTATATCAGGCTGGCGTAGAACAGGTAGAAGAGATTCACGCCGTATGTGAGCGGTTGCAGGTATCTCATACCGAAGCACCGGACTATTATTTTAACTTAGAAACAGACGAAGAAACATTAAAGCGTCAGTTTCACATCAACAGTATCGAGGGACTCGGGTTAAAGGACAGCCCGGCTTGTGTTGCTTCCTGTGGTGCATTGATGCAGTATCTGCATGAAACACAGATGAGTTCCCTGTCACATATCAACCATATCGAGACGTATTCTGTGGATTCCTTTATGATTTTGGATTCCGCAACCAGACGGAATCTGGAACTTACTGAAACCTTGCGGGATAAGCAGAAGCGTGGTTCTCTGCTTTGGGTACTCGATAAGACAAAAACTGCAATGGGTGCTAGAAAACTGCGTGAATTTGTCGAACAGCCACTCTTATATAAGGATGCGATTGAAAAACGTCTGGATGCAATCGAAGCGATCAACAAAGAGCTGATCGTACGGGAAGAACTGCGCGAATATTTGAATACGATTTACGATCTGGAGCGTCTGCTGACACGAATCGCACTGAAGACTGCCAATCCAAGGGATTTACTCGCTTTCAAGACATCCATTCAATATCTGCCGGATATTTATAATCTGCTCCGTGAGCTTCCTTGTGAACGTATCAATGAAATTTACGAGGATTACGATAGTCTGGAAGATCTGTATGATCTGCTCGAACAGGCAATCGTGGAAGAACCTCCGGTTTCTATCAAGGAAGGTGGTATCTTCAAACAGGGATACCGCGACGAGATTGACGAGCTGCGTCTGGCAAAAACCGAATGTAAGACATGGCTGGCGGATCTGGAGTCAAAAGAACGGGAAAAAACAGGAATTAAAGGTCTGAAAATCAAATATAACAAGGTCTTTGACTATTATTTTGAGGTGACAAATTCATTCAAATCCTTAGTTCCAGATTATTTCATCCGCAAACAGACGCTGGTAAACGCCGAACGTTTTACGACAGATGAATTAAATACTCTTTCTGGCAAGATTCTTGGCGCAGAGGATAAGCTATATGCGCTCGAATACGACTGCTATGTGGAATTAAGAGAAAAACTTGCCGCAGCCCTTGTCCGTGTACAAAAGATGGCTGGATACATTGCAGAATTAGACGCCCTTTGTTCCCTTGCATATGTCGCTGACAAGAACAATTATGTCCGTCCATCCTTAAATACCGATGGCGTGATTGATATCAAAGGCGGCAGACATCCGGTTGTTGAGAAAATGCTTGCAAACGACAGCTTCGTGGAAAATGATACTTACCTGAATAATGCCGAAAGCCGTATCTCGATCATTACCGGACCTAATATGGCAGGTAAATCCACCTATATGCGTCAGACTGCATTGATCACGCTGATGGCCCAGATTGGTTCCTTTGTCCCTGCAGAGTCGGCGAATATTGGACTCTGTGACCGGATATTTACCCGTGTCGGTGCATCGGACGACCTCGCAAGCGGACAATCAACATTTATGATTGAAATGAATGAAGTTGCAAATATCCTACGCAACGCAACGAAAGACAGCCTTCTTATCTTAGATGAGATCGGGCGTGGTACATCCACTTTCGACGGTCTTTCGATTGCATGGGCAGTTGTTGAATACATTGCCGATCCAAACATATTAGGCGCAAAGACATTATTTGCAACGCATTATCATGAGCTGACAGAATTAGAAGGAAAGCTTTCCTCCGTCAATAATTTCTGTATTGCTGTACAGGAAGAGGGCGACGACATTGTGTTCCTCCGCAAGATTATCAAGGGTGGTGCAGACCGGAGTTATGGTATACAGGTAGCCAGACTTGCCGGTGTGCCAGAACCAGTTTTGAAACGGGCACGCGAAATCTGCAATGAGCTGATTGACTCCGATATCACAACGAAGGTAAAAGATATCGACATCAAGCCGGCACTTTCTGAGCAACCAAAGAAAAAAGAGACAAGATCTTCGGACTATGAACAGCTTTCTCTGTTTTCTTCCCCTGTGGAGATGACGATTGCCAACGAGTTAAAAACGATGGATCTGAATAATATGACACCGATCAAGGCAATGTTATACTTGCAGGAATTACAGGAACGTCTGAAACAGCAGTAACCGATGCCATTGTTTATGAACAACTATGAGGGTACATAACATATGATTAGAGTATTAGATAAAGCGACCATCGATAAAATTGCAGCCGGCGAAGTTATTGAACGTCCATCCTCTGTCGTAAAGGAGCTTTTGGAAAATGCCATTGATGCTGGCTCCACCGCAGTGACCGTTGAGATTAAGGACGGCGGAACTTCCTTTATCCGCGTGACCGATAACGGTTGCGGCATTCCAAAGGAAGAAGTGCGCATGGCATATATGCGTCATGCAACAAGTAAGATTGAACATGCGGAAGACTTAAATTCCATCCTGTCGCTTGGTTTCCGTGGTGAGGCACTTTCTACGATTGCAGCCGTCTCACAGACGGAAATGATCACAAAAACCGCGACCGACCTGACTGGAATCAAATATGTCATCCACGGTGGAAAGGAAATCGAATACAAAGATGTCGGTGTGCCAAACGGCACCACGATTGTTGTTCGGAATTTGTTTTTCAATACACCGGCACGTAAGAAGTTTTTGAAGTCTGCCATGACAGAAGGTTCCTATATTTTTGACCTTTTGACGCGAATTGCACTGTCACATCCGGAAATATCCTTTAAACTGATTGCAAACGGACAGACACGTATTGATACTTCCGGAAACGGAAAGCTGAAGGATACAATCTATCAGTTATACGGCAGAGATATCACTGCCAATCTGATTCCAATTGATTACACTGACGGTGATATTCATCTGTCTGGATTTATCGGCAAGCCTTTTATCGCAAGAGGAAACCGTGGACTTGAAAATTATTTTATCAATCACCGGTACATTAAAAGCAACGTCGTAAACCGCGCGATTGAAGAAGGTTACCGTACCTTTGTAATGCAGCACAAATTTCCATTTACCGTGCTGTATCTGGATCTGCCACAGGAAAAATGCGATGTCAATGTCCATCCGACCAAGATGGAATTCAAATATGATAACGAGAAGAAGCTGTTTGAGGTCTGTTGTACAGCCGTAAAGCTGGCTCTGACCCACAAGGAGATCATACCGAAAGAGGGAGAAAAACCAATTGCCTCCCCTGTGATTTCCCACCCGGAGCAAAAACCCGCAGAGCCTTTTGAGGTGAGACGGGCACAGTCACAGACAATTCCACAGAAAAACGTCCGTGCCGGAAGCTACAGTCCGACTTACAAGATTCTGGAATCTCTTCGGAAAGCAGAAGAGCAGGAAGCTGCCAAGAATGGGACACCGCTCCCGAACATCGCTGATATGGTTGCCGACGATGGCGTTGTATATGCACCATCTGCACAAGCACCGCAGCCGAACAAATCAACCACTTCAGCTCAGCCAATACAGCAGCAGAGCGGTTCAACAACTGCTCAGGCAGTACGGCAGGGCAATTACGCAGCAACCGCGTCTCAGAATGTGCAACAGAATAGTACAACGTCTCAGCCAGACAATTCTGAGCCAACACAGGTCCAGCCAGCGGAACCATCCAACAAGCCGGATCTGTCTAAAATGGACAAAAATTCAGCAGCCTACAAATACACGGTTGGCAAGCAGGAAACGCTCTTTGACGATGATTTTCTGACGGAAAAAGCGCGGCTTTCGCACCGTGTGATCGGTCAGGTATTTGAGACATACTGGCTGATTGAATACAATGACAATCTTTATATCATGGATCAGCATGCCGCACATGAGAAGGTAAAATACGAAGAACTGATGGAAAACCTCAAGAATAAACAGGTGTTTTCCCAGCAGCTCTTACCGCCTATGGTAATTACCGTTACCTATGCAGAGCGGCAGGCAATCTTAGATAACTTTGATTTGTTTATGAAAATTGGCTATGATATCGAGGAATTTGGCGGCAATGAATTCAAGATCAACGCAATTCCATCCAACCTTTTTGGTCTGCATGGACGGGATATGTTCTTAGAGTTTGTCGGCTCCCTGATTCAGAATTCCGGTTACATGTCGAATGATATTTTTGTCAAGAAATTATCTACTATGGCATGTAAAGCGGCAGTAAAGGGAAATATGAAGTTATCCTTTCAGGAAATTGATGCCTTGGTTGACAAGCTGCTCAGTCTGGAAAACCCATATACGTGTCCACACGGCAGACCAACCATCATCTCTATGAGTAAGACCGAACTGGAAAAGAAATTCCACCGTATCGTTTCATAATCCTTGCGGACGAACACACAAAATGAAACAATACCTACATCAATTATGACAAATACAGAAAAAAAGAACAATTTAATCATACTGACCGGCCCAACCGCAGTCGGAAAGACAGCGCTTTCCTTAAAGCTTGCAAACGATGTAGGCGGAGAGATCGTATCCGCCGATTCCATTCAGGTGTACAAACATTTTGATATCGGTTCAGCGAAGATTCCACCAGAAGAAATGCAGGGCATCCCGCATCATCTGATTGATATCTTAGAACCAAAGGACAGTTTTAATGTTATGGAATTCAAGAAATATGCAGAAGAAGCGATGGCTGGTATCTATGAGCGCGGACATATCCCGATCATCACTGGAGGAACGGGATTTTATATTCAAGCTCTTTTATATGATATTTCCTTTGATGAAGAAACCGAGGATGGCTACCGAAAAGAATTAGAAACCCTTGGAGACGAAAAGGGAAACGATTGTCTGCACACGATGCTTGCAGAATGTGATCCGGAATCCGCCGCAGCAATCCATACCAATAACCGGCAACGTGTGATCCGGGCATTGGAATATTTCCATCAGACTGGAAAGAAATTTTCGACACACAATGAGATCGAGCGTGAGAAGACGTCTCCATATAACTTTGCATATTTTGTGCTGACAAGAAACCGTGCAGCCTTGTATGAGACAATCGAGCAGCGCATTGACGAAATGCTTGCCTCCGGACTTGTGGAAGAAGTTCGTTCTTTAGTCGACACCTACCATTTGACCACAGAGGATACAAGCATGCAGGGGATTGGATATAAAGAAATCCTTGGATACCTGAACGGCGAATACGATCTGCCAGAAGCCATCCGGATATTAAAACGCGACACCAGACACTTTGCAAAGCGTCAGCTCACCTGGTTTCGGCGGGAACGTGACGTAATCTGGCTCGACAAGGATATCTTAAACACAGACCAGAAGCTGGAAGATGCAATCATGACGCATCTTGCAGAGAAAAATATACGATAATTTTACAATGATCAATTACAGGAGAATATTATGAGTGCAACCGATGAAATTAAAAACTATTATTTAAGTCTTGGCATCAAAGAATCGGTCTACGATTTCTGCGAAGCAACCGAACAGGCATTGCTTCCAAGATTTCAGGAGATCGACCGCATTGCAGAACAAAACCAGATTAAGGTAATCTCTGCTATGCAGAAAGCTGGATTTTCAGAGTCCCATTTGAATGGTACGACCGGATACGGCTACAACGACCGCGGAAGAGAAGCAGTCGAAGAGATTTACGCCCATGTATTTCACACCGAGGACGCATTGGTACGTCAGCAGATTACCTGTGGTACCCATGCACTATCCATTGCCCTGTCCGCGAATTTGCGTCCGGGCGATGAAATCTTGTCCCCGGTCGGAAAAGTGTATGATACTTTAGAGGGAGTTATCGGCATCAGGGAGTCCAAGGGATCTCTTGCCGAATTCGGCATTACATTCCGCAAAGTTGATTTATTGCCAGATGGCAGTTTTGACTATGATAACATTAAGAAAAACATCAACGAGAAGACAAAGCTGATCGAGATCCAGCGTTCCAAGGGATACGATGTACGTCCAACCCTTTCAGTCGAACAGATTGGTGAACTGATTGCATTTGTGAAATCCATCAAGCCAGACGTGATCTGTATGGTTGATAACTGCTACGGCGAATTCGTTGAGACAATTGAGCCATCCGATGTCGGTGCAGATATGGTGGTTGGTTCCCTGATTAAGAATCCGGGTGGCGGACTTGCTCCAATCGGCGGATATATCTGCGGTAAGAAAGAATATATTGAAAACTGCGCGTACCGTCTTACAACACCAGGACTTGGGAAGGAAGTCGGTGCATCTTTGAACGCAACCCGTCCAATCGTACAGGGACTGTTTTTAGCACCAACTGTAACTGCAGCTGCATTAAAAGGCGCCATCTTTGCTGCTAATGTCTATGAACGCCTGCATTTTAAATCTGTTCCGAATGCCACAGAACCTCGTTATGATATCATTCAGGCAGTAGAATTTGGAAAACCGGAATATATCCAGGCATTCTGTGAAGGAATTCAGGCGGCTGCACCGGTTGACAGCTTTGTAACTCCAATCCCATGGGATATGCCAGGTTACGACAGTCAGGTCATTATGGCTGCCGGTGCATTTGTATCCGGTGCATCCATTGAACTTTCTGCCGATGCTCCAATGAAAGAGCCATATGCCGTATATTTTCAGGGTGGACTGACCTATCCCCATGCAAAGTTTGGTATCATGATGTCCCTTGAAAAAATGGTAGAAAAAGGACTTGTAGTATGTTAGACTAGGCGATGATAAGCCTCGCACCCGGAGAGGTGGAAGGAGTGCTTATGCATATATTAGTCAAAGATTTAGCTGTCTGCGAACGCCCTTACGAAAAGGCAGAGCGGTATGGTGTTTCCGCACTTTCGGATGCGGAACTGTTATCCCTGATCATGCGAACCGGCACCAAAGAGGCCAGCGTGCTGGATCTGGCAAATCAGGTATTAAATGCACACGATACGCAAAAAGGATTACTTGGATTGCAGTTTTTGCTGCCACAGGAGCTGACGAAAATCCCTGGTATCGGGAAGGTCAAAGCCATCCAGCTACTTGCACTGGCAGAGATATCCAAACGGATGAATCTCGAACAATTGCAAAAAAAACTGGAATTTCATACTCCTGACACAATTGGAGCGTATTATAGGGAGAAGTGCAGATTTTTATCCGTTGAAAAAACTTTTTTATTGTTACTTACAAATGCGCATACTTTAATCAAGGAAGTGGAGTTATCCTCTGGCACGGTCAATCAGACTTACCTGTCACCACGCGAGATATTTATTCACGCGCTGCGCTATGAGGCAGTGCATATCGTGCTGGTACATAACCACCCATCCGGTCGCGTTACACCAAGTGAGGCAGACATCCAGTCGACGCTTCGTATCCGCGATGCAGGGCAGCTGCTTGGGATTCAGGTATCTGACCATATCATCGTCGCTGGAGATCATTATTTAAGTATGCTGGAAAGAGGCATTTTATGAGATTTGATCGAAGAAAAGATATCCATCCAAAATATCTGTTACTTACATTTACGATTATCGGCATCGTGCTGATCGTATTGTCATATGCAGCTGCACCAAAGGTCGCAGGAATCAGGCGCTTTACAAGCAAGCTGATCACGCCAATTCAGAAAGGGATCAACGAGATCGGTCTGTGGACGGATTCAAAAATGAAGAATCTGAACGAAATCAAAACACTGACCGACGAAAACGAAGCTCTGCAAGCAGAGCTTGCATCCTGTAAGCAGGAGATCACAAACTATCAGAATAAAATGCTGGAACTGCAGGAATTGCGGGATCTGTATGATCTGGATGAATCCTATCCGGATTATGAGATGACGGCTGCCCATGTATTTGCAAAAGATTCCACTTCGTGGTTTTCTACATTCTATATTGACAAGGGAACCAAACAGGGACTTTTTAAGGGTGCTAATGTCTTGTGTGGCGATGGCGTCGCAGGCATCATCACAGAATGCTTTGATGATTACGCCAAAGTACGTGCAGTCATCGATGACAATTCCAATATCAGTGCGAAGGTCATGCCTGCAAATGCACTCTGTACTGTCGAGGGAGATCTGAACCTCTATGACAGCGGTTATCTGCTTGTTGAAAATATTGATAAGGACGCCAATGTATCAATCGGAGATAAGGTTGTAACCTCGCCGATTTCAGACCTGTATCATTCCGGTCTGATCATCGGCTATGTGGCAAAGACCTCTTATGACACGAACAACCTGACAATGACTGCCTATATTACACCCGCAGTTGATTTTTCAAACATCACAGATGTGCTTGTCATTACGGCAGAAAAAAAGACCGTCTCCCACGAGTAAGCAAATGTAAGGGAAGCAGCAAATTATGAAACATAAACTGAAACGAATCATAACTTTGGCAATTCTGATTGTCATAAATTTTGTATTACAGTCGACGGTGTTTGGATTTCACAGTTTAAGTGTGATCACACCGAATCTTCTTCTGATCCTCACAATGTCCTTTGGACTGATGCGCGGCAGAAAAGAAGGTCTGCTGGTCGGTGCATGCAGCGGTCTGCTGGTGGATATATTTTTCTCCAGCATCCTCGGGTCCTATATGCTTTTGTACATGTTTATTGGTTATATTAACGGATTCTTCCACAAAAACTACATGATTGAAGATGTATTACTGCCTTTGATAGTAATTATTGTGGATGATTTTCTGTTTAACACGATTATCTATATTGTCAGTTTCTTATTAAAGAATAAAACGAATTACGGTGTATACCTTCTGCATGTGATTCTGCCGGAGATTTTATGTACCGCTTTGTTAACGGTGATCATTTACAAGCTCTATGTAAAGATCAACAAACGTTTAAAGGAAGATGAGTAATCTATGTTACGTGAGATATTACAATCAATTAAAGAGATTATTGTCGACTATGTAAAAAGCCGTCTGTTTCCGGTTACAGTTGTCGTCCTTGTACTTTTCTCGATTCTGGTACATCAGCTTTTTGTGTTGCAGATCAAAGAGGGAGAAGAGCATATGGAGAATTTCGTCTACAAGTCAAAGAAGACTTTAACGATCGATTCCGTGCGTGGAAATATTCACGACTGCAATGGAAACCTGCTCGCCTACAATGAGCTTTCTTACTCGGTTGTTTTCAGTAATGACAACGCACAGACAACGATGGCAAAGAACCTGAAGATCAGCGAGAATGAATTGAAAAACCAGATTGTCGACGAGACAATCTCCATATTAGAGAAAAACGGCGACTCCCTGACATTGGATTTCCCGATCAAGCTTGATGCAAATGGGAACTTCCAGTTTACAGTCAAAGACCAGCAGTTGAAAAATTTCCTGAAGGATGTCTATGCAAAAACCGATTATGATTCCATGCCTGACGAACAGAAAAATGCAACTGCGGACGATATCATGGAATATCTGAATACCAAAGTATTTGATGTTTCAGATTCTTATAGCAAAGAAGCAGATTTAAAGATTGTCGGCGTACGTTACAAGTTGTGGATGAACCGCTATCAGCAGTATGTTCCGGTTACCATCGCTTATGACATCAGTGAGACAAGCAATGCAGCGATTACAGAGCATGCAGATGAGCTTCCTGGCATGTCTGTCTCCGTCAAATCCCTGCGTCGCTACAACGACGCCAAATATTTCGCCCATGTCATCGGCTATATCGGTGCCATTTCCGATGAGGAAATGAAAGAAAAAAATGCAAAGCTTTCAGATGAGGAGCAGTATACAAACGAAGAAATGATCGGAAAAACCGGTATTGAGCAGTATTGTGAGTCCTATCTGCGCGGTACAAATGGTCTTGAGACGATGTATGTCGATAACCTTGGTAAAGTTATTGACACTGTTGAATCCAAACCCGCAACAGCCGGAAACGATGTCTATCTGACTCTGGATTTAAATCTGCAGAAATACTGTTATGATACGCTGGAAGATGAGATTACCTCGATCATTTTATCGTATCTGACACCCGCCTATAACGTAATTGCCAAGGAAAATGCCAGCATCGCAATCTCTGATGTTTATTTTGGATTGTTTAATAACAACATCCTGTCACAGGATGATATGCGCGCAGAAGATGCAACGGATACTGAAAAAGCAACGATTCAGGCAATCGATGCCCAGAGACAGGCAACCCTTGACAATCTGGATACTATTTTGACATCTACCTTCACGCCGCTTTCTGAGCTGGATGAGAACTATCAGCATTACATGGAATATATCTGTGAAATTTTGAGCGACAACAATATTTTCCATACCTCCATGATTGACAAAGACGATCAGGAGTTTATCGACTATACAAACAATGTAACGTCTCTGGAACATTATCTGAAATATGCAATCAGCCAGGAGGCGATCGACCTGTCCGCTTTGAAGGTTGAAAGCGATTATTATGATAATGACGAGATTTATAACGCATTATGCGATTATATTATTGAATATTTAAGTACAGACAGTGAATTCGACAAACTCGTGATCAAAGTTATGCTACAATCCGGAATGATAACCGGAGATGCAGTTGTACAGCTTCTGTATGATCAGGGAATTTTGAACGTCGACGGTGACACCGAGTATCAGGAATACCTCGCTGGAAATTACGGTGCCTATGACTTTATGCGTAAAAAAATCCAGAATCAGGAGATTACGCCTGCCATGCTGGCACTGGATATCTGTTCCGGTTCAGCGATTGTGACTGACGTCAACACTGGAGATGTCAAAGCATATGTCAGCTATCCAAGCTACGATAACAACTATCTGACCAACGAAGTAGATACCGCTTATTATAATCAGCTGTTAGCCGATAAGACAACGCCTCTATACAACCGTGCCAGCCAGCAGCGTACCGCGCCAGGTTCCACCTACAAACCGCTTGTTGCGATTGCAGGACTCACGGAGGGAGTAATTGACACCGGATCGATTTACTTCTGTAACGGACTTTTTGAAAAGATCACACCGTCTCCAAAATGTTGGGGCAACAGTGCACACGGAGGATTGAATGTCGTGGGTGGTATTCAGCATTCCTGCAACCTGTTCTTTTACAATCTCGGATATGATCTGGCGATTAAAGATGGCTCCTATAACGATGCCTACGGTGTTGAACGGATTCAGAAATACGCAGAGCTGTTCGGCCTTGGAGACAAATCTGGTCTGGAGCTTCCGGAAATCGAGCCGCATATCTCTGATAACGACTCCGTTCGAAGCGCCATTGGACAGGCAAAAAACATCTATGCACCCGTCCAGTTATCCCGCTATGTGACAACCATTGCCAACAGCGGAACCTGTTATAACCTCACATTGATCGATAAAGTAACCGACTACGAGGGAAATGTCATTTTGGACAATCATGCAGAAGTGAAAAATCAGGTGCAGCTTGCCAGCTCCACGTGGGACGCCGTCCATCAGGGTATGCGAAACGTGGTTGCGTATTCGGCTGGTTCCGACGAATTGATCAACCGGATCAATGTTCATGTCGCCGGAAAAACCGGAACCGCGCAGGAGAGTGAAGACAAGCCGGATCACGCGTTATTTGTATCCTACGCACCATATGAAAGTCCGGAAGTATCCGTAACCTGTGTTATCCAAAATGGTTATTCCTCCGCCAATGCCAGAGAATTGGCTGGATTCATCTATGCATACATGTATGATCCAGATAAATTAGTTGGTGCCGAAATGAGCGGCAACGCAACGCCGTCCCAAGATTAGTCAAAGAGAGGTGGAGTATGATTAGTCCCGTTATGATGAAAGGTAACAAAGCGGGGATTCGACTGATTATATCGCCGGATGCTACCATAAGTCAGGTGGTTACCTGTCTTTCTGATAAGCTTCAAACAACCGGAAGATATTATGCGAACATCAAACCGATTACCGTTACCTTTGAAGGTAAGGATCTGACAGAGGACGAAAAACAGCAAATCATCGATACACTAAACGACAAAGGCATTCGCATCGGACGCAGACCGCGTTCCATCGAAAAGCCTAAGAAGAAATCAATTTACTCCGATAAAAACGGTCTATTTTATATAGGCAACTTAAAGAACGGACAATCCATACAGGCAGCCGCCAGCATCGTGATTGTCGGAGATGTGGAATCAGGTGCCAGCGTTGAATCCGAGGGCAATATCATTATCATCGGAGCACTCCACGGTGCTGCAACCTCCGGGTGCAAAGGGAAACCTGATACGTTCGTATATAGCCTGAAATAGACTGGAGGATTTATCATGAGTGAAGTGATCGTTGTTACATCAGGAAAAGGCGGTGTCGGAAAGACTACGACAACCGCAAATATAGGATACGCCCTTGCCAGACATGGATTTGAAGTTCTGCTGATTGATACCGATATCGGACTTCGGAATCTGGATGTTGTCATGGGGCTTGAAAACAGAATTGTTTATAATCTGGTCGATGTCGTAGAAGGAAATTGCCGCCATCAACAGGCAATCATCCGTGACAAGCAGTGTGATACGCTATCTCTGCTCCCAGCAGCCCAGACGCGCGACAAAAGCGCCGTCTCTCCAGAGCAGATGATCAAACTCATCAATCAGCTCAAGCCAGATTATGATTACATAATTATCGATTGTCCGGCAGGCATCGAACAGGGATTTAAAAATGCTATTGCTGCTGCAAAACGTGCGATCGTCGTGACCACACCAGAGGTTTCTGCTATCCGGGATGCTGACCGCATCATTGGAATCTTAAATGCAAACGAGATACCACGGATTGACCTTGTAGTAAACCGAGTACGACAGGATATGGTCAAGCGGGGCGAGATGATGTCTGTAGAAGACGTTGTAGAAATCCTTGGGGTCAACCATATCGGAAGCGTCTACGACGATGAGAATATCGTCATCGCAAGTAACCGTGGAACACCGATTGCAACAAAAAACTGTGTTGCAGGACGTGCCTACGACCACATTGCCATGCGGATCTGCGGGCAGGATCTCGCAAAAGAAGAAAAAAGGAGCCGCTTGTTCGGCTGGTTAAAGAAGAAGGATAAAGATGTTCACAAGATTCAGTCTCAGAGACTATAATTTCAAATTACTGATTACCGTCATCATTGCCATGATCTGTGGCGTTGTCATGATCAACAGTGCAGACAGTTCATTCACGCCCAAACAGACCATCGGTATTGGGCTTGGCGTTATCATTATGATTTTTGTCTCTCTATTAAATTACGACTTTGTGTGCCGGTTTTACCGTGTGTTTTTCATCATTAACACGGTTATATTACTTTCCGTTATCTTTTTTGGTGTGGAAGTCAATTACGCAAAACGATGGATCATGATTGGCGGAAGCGGAGGTATCCAGTTCCAGCCATCCGAATTTTCCAAGATCCTTATGATCTTATTTACTGCAACCTTTCTGGATAAACTGAAAGAAGATAATAAAATCAATACACTTAAAGGACTTTGCCTGTTTGTGCTTCTGATTGGATTATCCCTGGCACTGATCGCAGTAGAACCGGATCTGTCCACGACTCTGTGTCTGGCTATGGTTCTTGTCACAATGTTATATCTGTCTGGATTAAGCTATAAGATTATCGGAATTGCACTGCTGGTATTTGTTCCACTTGCTGGAAGCTTTCTGTGGTATATTCAGAGGCCAAACCAACACTTGCTGCGTGATTACCAGGTGAACCGAATCCTGCAGTTTATCTATCCAGGGCAGTACGGCTCCGACTATACACAGCAGAATAACTCCGTTATGGCAATCGGTTCCGGACAGCTTACTGGAAAAGGCTTAAACACTTCAACCATCGCCACAGTAAAGGATGCAAATTTCATTTCGGAGCAGCAGACAGACTTCATTTTTTCTGTCATCGGCGAAGAACTTGGTTTCGTTGGAAGTGTAATAATTATTGCAATTCTACTGTTAATAGTGTTACAATGTATCCATGTAGCGAGAAATGCAAAAGATACAAAAGGCATGCTGATTGCAGCCGGAATGGGCTGTCTGATCGCATACCAGACATTCATCAATGTTGGTGTTGCAACCGGTGTTATACCAAACACCGGACTACCGCTTCCGTTTATCAGCTACGGGCTCAGTTCCCTGATCAGTATCTCGATTGGAATCGGAGTCGTGCTAAATGTCAGTATGCAAAAAACAAGCTACTAGGGAAGACTATAATGTTACTTAAGGAGAACCGTACATGAACATCGGTTTAATCGCACATGATGCGAAGAAAAAATTAATGCAGAATTTCTGTATCGCTTATCGGGGGATTATGTCTCATCATGAACTTTATGCAACCGGAACGACAGGACGTATGATTGAAGAGGTTACCAATCTGACTGTCCACAAGTTCCTCGCCGGGCATACCGGAGGAGAGCAGCAGCTCGGTGCCATGATTGAGAGCAATGATCTGGACATGATGATATTTTTACGCGATCCACAGACCAAGAAGAGCCACGATGTAGATATCAATAACATCTTTTCGCTTTGTGATATTCACAATATTCCACTTGCAACCAATCTTGCAACCGCGGAATTGCTGATCAAAGCGTTGGATCGTGGTGACTTAGATTGGCGAGAACTGTTTAAGCACTAAAAAACTATGCGAAGTAAATATTTAACGAGAAATTTAATAATACTTGTACTGTTGGTATTGTTTGTATCTATTGTCTGTATTGTCAACAATCACGTAAAGGCAGCGTATCCTGATGTTGATTCCGCTACTTACGTGATCGACCACCTGGTTCATCAATCGGACAATGTTGATTTCCATCAGGAGGACACGATTGTTTATCGTGACGACCGTACCCAGGCGGATTTGTTTCCCGAAGACTATTACGCACTTTTAATCAATGAATCCGACCAGACGGTACTTGCCGCCAAAAATGTACATCAACGTATGTATCCGGCAAGTATGACGAAGATGATGACTGCAATTGTTGTGGCTGATGCCATTGAAGCCGGAACCATTTCACTCGATGATATGGTTGAGATCACACAAAACTATGATCTGACAGCAGAAGATGTTGCCCCCAGCCAGTTGCATCGTGGATATACCATTTCCGTAAAAGACCTGTTGTATGGGCTGATGTTAGAATCCAACAATTATTATGCCCTGTATCTGGCAGAGTATGTGGGTGGGGATATCCAAAGCTTCTGTGACCGTATGAATCAGAAAGCCCTGGAGCTCGGAGCTACAAACACTCATTTTATGAATCCACACGGACTGGACGATCCAAATCACTATTCGACCGCATATGACATGTACCTCATTGTAAAAGAAGTCCACAATCATCAGATCCTACGGGATATTGATGGTTTTGATACATATACTTATACGTTTTATGATTCCAATGGCGCAGCAATTGATACCGAAAGCACCGCAACAAATTTATTTGTTACGGGAGAAGTGTCTCTGCCAGCGACCTTCCATCTGGAATCCTGGAAAACAGGAACGACCGATGGAGCTGGTAACTGTCTTGCCATGTATCTGACCAAGGACGGTAAGGACTATGTAGTTGTCGCATCATCCGGCAATTCCAAAGCGGACTTATACAATTCTATTATACGTTTATTATGTTTAACAGACTAAGGAGGACATGAGATGCTGGAACTAATTATTGGAGCAAAAGGAAACGGTAAAACACGCAAAATGGTGGAAAGAGCGAACAACGAAAGCAAGCGTACTAGCGGTTCTATCATTTACATTGATAAGAGCAACAAGCATATGTATGAACTTTCTAATGTCATCCGGCTCGTCAATCTACACGAGTACGATATTCAATCCCCAGATGCCTTTATGGGCTTTATTCAGGGACTGATTTCTTCCAACCATAATGTAACTCACATCTTTTTGGATAACTTCATGATGATGTGTAACATCGAGGCAGATGCACTTGGCGCTGCATTGAAAGAGATTGATAAGATTTCCGAAAAATACAATGTTACATTTGTCATCAGTACTGCCGTGGAAGAATCCATGTTGCCAGCAGAATATGCAGCCAATGTTGTCTGTAAACTGTAAAATACACACAATCAGGTGAGGATATGAAACAACCAAACCGTATTATACAACTGAATAAAGAGATACGTGCAAACGCTGCAACCATAGTTATTGCAGCGGTTTTGCTGTATGTCGTAATCAGCGTCGTATCTTCGCTCAGCAAAGAATCCGTTACGATTTATCAGGTCAGCAAAGGTGATGTCAGCAATGATATTACCTTACAGGGACTTGCAATCCGTGACGAGGTTATCGTAAACACACAGAAATCCGGTTATCTCTGTTACTATATCACCGATGGAGAAAAAGTAAAAAAGAACTCTACTGTATGTACCATTGATGAGACCGGAGAGATCTATAATACTGAAAATAATTCTGACAGCAATTACAACGCACTGTTGTCAAGCAATGACTATGCAAGCATCCGTTCCCTGATATCTTCTTACAAGTTATCATACAGCGATGTAACCTTTTACAACGCGTACAGCTTCGAGACAAGCGCTAACAACAAGGTATTCGAGCTGACAAACGAAGTACTGATGCAGCAGGCAGGCTCCTCTGGACGCGGACTGTCTTCGGTCAGTGCCCCAGACAGCGGGCTTGTAACATATTACATTGACGGATATGAGAATTATCAGATTTCTGAAAAGATCAAAGCTTCCGATTTTGATAAAGCCGGATACGATAAAAAGGCGATGAAATCCGGGGATTATGCAGAAGCCGGTTCCACTATCGTGAAGATCATCCCATCCGAACAGTGGAACATCGTTGCGCCGATCTCACAGGATCAGCTTGCAGAATTGGACGGGCAGTCATATGTGAAGTTCCGTATCAACAATTCGAACTTTACGATTACGATGCCTTTTACAATTATTGAAGGTTCCGATGGCTCTTATATCAACATTGCCATCGATAAATATATGTCAAATTATCTGTCCGAGCGTTTCGTGACTGTGGAACTGATTCAGTCCGATGAGAGTGGTCTGAAGATTCCTTCGTCTGCACTTGTAGAAAAGCAGGTCTATCGGATTCCACTCAGCTATCTGTCTGCAGGCAGTAACCAAAGTAACGAGAACCGTCTCAACCTGCAGCGGACCGATGACAATGGGAACAAAACTATACAGCAGATGCAGCCAAAGATCTATAAGACAGACGAGAAATACGCCTATGTTGATCCAGAAGGCTTTGAGGATTCTGACATTCTGGTCAATATTACCTCGAATGCTACGATTGCAGCATCGTTGTTAGAATTATATCCACTGACCGGTGTTTATTTTGCCAATCAGGGTATTGCAGAATTCCGCCGGGTAACTGTGATTAAAACAATCGACGAATTTGTTCTGATTGAAAGTGGCGAAGAGCTGAAAGCCTACGATAACATCGTGCTGGATGCACAAAGTGTCACAGAAAATCAGCTTATATATTAAAAATTAGAAAGGTCTTGATCAAGATGCTATACGAAAATTATGAACAGGTAGTTGCAAATGTCAAAAAAGCGTGTGAACGCTCCGGCCGAAATTTTCAGGATATTACGATCGTTGCAGTCAGCAAAACCAAACCATTATCCGATGTAGAGGAATTACTTTCACATGGTGTGATGGAATTTGGTGAGAACAAAGTGCAGGAGATGGTTGATAAATACGAACATGTATCCAAACCGGTTCACTGGCACTTAATCGGACATCTGCAGACAAACAAAGTAAAATATATTGTAGATAAGGCATGTCTGATCCACAGTGTGGATTCGGTGCATCTGGCAAAAGAAATTGAGAAGGAGGCTGCTAAAAAAGGGGTAGTTGCAAAGGTTCTTCTCGAAGTCAACATTGCACAGGAAGAAACAAAATTTGGAATCCGGGAGGATGAGGTTTACGCTTTGATTGACGCGATCAAGGATATGCCGCATGTTCATGTTATGGGACTCATGACGATCGCTCCATTTGTGGAAAATCCAGAAGAAAATCGTGTTTATTTCCGTAAAATGCATCAATTATCGCTTGACATAAAATCCAAATGCATTGATAATATTGATATGAGTGTTTTATCAATGGGAATGACCAATGATTATGAAATCGCCGTCGAGGAGGGCGCGACTATGATTCGTGTCGGAACCGCCATTTTCGGTGCGCGAAATTATAATATTTAATTAAGGAGAATAAGGTTATGGCAAAGGATGCAGGTAAAAAGAGTTTTCTGGATTTTTTCAAAGTCAAAAATATAGATGATGATGAAGATGAGTTCGATGACGATCTGTTTGACGACGATGATTATGATGACGATGACGACGATGATTACGAAGATGTAAAACCACGTGCATCGAAATCAAAACCATCTTTCAGCAAGCCAGCTGCACGTTCCGCTTCCAAATACGAAGCAGCTACACAGCAGGCATCGACTACACATCGGAGTACAGCAGGCAGTTCATCCAGTGGCAAACTGGTTGATTTCAAGGACTCCCAGAAGTCTTACAGCAGAAGCTCAGATTTCCGCAACCGTAGTGAAGTATTTGTAATTAAACCACAGGAGACAGATGAGGCACAGTCCGTCATTGATTTCCTTCGTGCAAACAAAACAATCGTGATAAATATTGAGGGCTTGGATGTCGCAGTCGCACAGCGAATCATCGACTATGTTGGCGGTGCATGCTATGCAATGGGAGGCTCTTTGAATGTGGTATCTTCCAACATATTTATTGCAACACCTCAGGATATCGAAGTATCCGGAGATTTGAGAGAGGAATTGGTTGGTCAGGATGCCCTGACACCATACGTACAGTACTAAACGAATAGGGGGGTTGGAAAGTTGCTTACACCAGTTGATATTCAACAGAAGAAATTTCATGTCGGTTTGGGTTACGACAAGAAAGATGTAAACACATTTTTTGACAGTGTTTCAGAAAGCTATGAATCCTTGTATCGTTCAAATGCGGAGTTAAAAGAGAAGGTCTCCATATTAAACGATACATTACAGAATTATCGTTCCAAAGAATCACATCTTGAGAAAAGCTTGAAGCGTGCGGAAAAAGACACCGTAGAGACTATCTCCAATGCAACAAAGGAAGCAAAGGAGATTATTCGTGATGCCAAAATTCAGGCAAACAACATTGTGTCTGGCGCAGAGAAACGTCTGGAGCGTCTGGAAGATGAGATTGCATTATTAGAAGCAAAATACACCGCTTACAAATCTAATTTCTGTTCGTTACTGAAAAAGCAGTTTGAGTTCTTAGGCGAGCAGGATTTTGATCCATCCTCTATGATTGATGATCGTGCATGGACACTCATGGGTGGAGAGGAGAAACAGGCTTCCGCCTCTGCAGGTGACGGGTTTGGTGCCTACACCGGAGATCCTCAGTTGCGCGATGAATCTACATTGGGTGGATTTAATGGTGGATTTGGCAGTGGCGATACAACCAGCACAAGCGCTGTATATACACAATCTTTAAGTGCCGGAGAGAATTTTGTTAATCCTTTTAAGCCAAAGGAGCAAAAGGATTATAATCCATTTGACGCAAAGGGAAAAGGTTCAGAAGAGAAAAAATCTTCCTTGAAGGTTGCCAATTCCGCGGAAGAACGTAAAAAAATGAAGCGGGCAACTGTCGGAAGCTCCGAAGCTGCAGCAGCAGTTCAAAAAGCAAGGGAAGCCGCTGCTCAGGCAGCCAAAGCGCCGAAGCCGGAACCAAAACCAGAACCAAAACGGGAAGCGCGTCCAGAACCAGAACGTGCTCCAGAGCCGGAAGCAAAACCGGAGCCGACACCGGAACCAGCTCCAGAAAGAAAGCTGGAACCGGAAGTAAAACCAGAGCCAGTTCCAAAAGAGCCAGATATTGATGAGATTCCAACGATTTCTCATTTATCAGTGTCCGACGATGATACAGATACAGAAGAATCTGCAGAGAGCATCGAAGGCGAAGTAGAAGCAAAAAAGAACAACGGACCAGCGTTGATCGGAGAAGGCGAAGACGATGATGCCGAGACCGACGATGATGGATTTGAGTTCATCTAATCAAATATCGTATTACATACAGAAAGAAGAGTTACCATGAAGAATTTAACTGTCCATCTTGATGATAAGCCAATCTACGATATCGTATATGAAGAGAGCTTTGATGCACTTCCCAGTATGATAAAAGAACTTGGCTACAGTAACCGTAAAATCTGTGTGGTATCCGAAAGTCATGTAGCATCCTTGTATTTGGATGCTATATTGCATTCTATCAAAGATGCCTGCACATATACAACATCCTTTGTCTTTCCAGAAGGAGAGGCAAGCAAGAATCTGAATGTTGTCAGAGACCTGTACACCCATCTGATTGAAGAAAAATTCGATCGAAACGATGTACTGATCGCCCTCGGCGGCGGTGTGGTCGGTGATCTGACCGGATATGCGGCCGCAACCTATCTGCGCGGTATCGACTTTATCCAGATTCCAACCAGCCTGTTATCACAGGTTGATTCCAGCATCGGCGGAAAAACCGGTGTGGACTTTGACTCCTACAAGAACATGGTCGGCGCCTTTCATATGCCGAAACTGGTGTATATGAACCTGTCTGTGTTAAAGACATTATCGAACCGCCAGTTTTGTTCGGGTATGGGCGAGATCATCAAGCATGGTCTGATCAAGAATGCCAATTATTTTATATGGTTGAAGGAAAACGAAGCACAGATTGCAGCGCTTGATCTTCCTACCGTTGGAGAGATGATCTACGAAAGCAACGTCGTAAAGAAAAATGTCGTTGAAAACGATCCGACCGAAAAGGGAGAGCGTGCACTGTTGAATTTTGGACATACTCTCGGTCATGCCATCGAAAAATACATGAATTTTGAATTTTTGCATGGAGAATGCGTGCTGATCGGATGTGCACTTGCCAGTATCATTTCCTACAAAAAAGGGAATATTACACAGGCAGAGCTGCGAGATATCCTACACAGCATGAAACCGTACCATGTACCAAAGCTGCCAGCCGACGCGAATTTTGCAACAATCGTATCCTATACGAAAAACGACAAGAAAGCCATCGGTGGAAAAATCAAATTTATTTTGTTAGAGACGATCGGACACGCGTATATCGACATGGATGTAAGCGAGGAAGATATGCTTCTGGCACTCAAAGAATTACAGGAAAGATATCAGGATGAATACTAAAAATAAAATCAAAATCTATATAATACCGATTCTTTGTATCGGTTTGCTTGTTGCATTCGATCAGATCACAAAATTCATCGTACGCACATCCTTTGCGTTATATGAATCACATCCACTGATCAAGAATGTATTTCATTTGACATATATTCAGAATACCGGAATCGCATGGGGCATGTTCAAAAACGGCAGAATAATCTTCCTGATTCTGACCGTCCTTGTGTTGCTTGTCTGTGCAGGTATTTACGCAAAAATTCCAGAGAACAGGCGCTTTACCCCAATTCGTGTCTGTCTGGTGTTCCTTGTATCTGGCGCAATCGGAAATATGATTGACCGTATTTCTTTACATTATGTAGTGGATTTCTTTGATTTCCGGCTGATCAATTTTCCGATTTTTAATGTCGCGGATATCTATGTGACCGTGAGTATGATCGTGTTGATCTTACTGTGTGCATTTTACTATCACGACCACGAAATTGATGTGTTATTCTCAAAATCAAAAAAAGACTAAGATATTACAATATGGAAACTTACGAATTTACAATCGACGCAGCTTCCACAGACATCGGCACGCGACTGGACAAATATCTGACTGAACAGATACCTGACCAATCGCGTTCGTATATCCAGAAGCTGTTAGACGATAATTTCATAACTGTAAATGGCAAATCTGCTAAATCCAATTACAAGCTCCGGGCAGGCGATACGATCACAGTAGAGATCCCGGAAGCAGAAGAATTAGACATCGAACCGGAGAATATTCCACTCGATATCGTCTATGAGGATGATGATATCATTGTCATCAACAAACCGAAGGGCATGGTTGTGCATCCGGCACCGGGACATACAAGCGGAACACTCGTCAATGCCCTGATGTACCATTGTAAGGATTCCTTATCCTCCATCAATGGGGTATTACGACCGGGAATCGTTCACCGGATTGATATGGATACGACCGGACTTTTAGTTGCCTGCAAGAGCGATCAGGCGCATCGTGTATTGTCCGATAAGTTCAAGGTACATGATATTCACCGTGTCTACACAGCGATCGTCTACAATCAGTTTGCCACAGATGAGGGAACGATTAACAAACCGATTACCAGACACAAAACCGACCGCAAGAAAATGGCAATCGATCCAAACGGCAGACATGCCGTCACACATTACCGTGTGATTGAACGGCTAAAGCAGAACTTCTCCCTCGTGGAATGCGAGCTTGAAACCGGACGGACACACCAGATCCGTGTCCATATGGCAAGCATCAATCATCCATTGCTTGGGGATGAGGTGTATGGGCCGAAGCAGAAGCCTTTTGCCACACAGGGACAGGTATTACACGCAGGGGTACTCGGGTTCGACCACCCAATCACCGGAGAATATATGGAATGGCATGCAGACCTTCCAGACTATTTTCAGGAGATTTTGAAGCGGCTTCGATAAACGGACTTTTTTGATGCTTATAGGATCGTATTCGTCCTTTTTTGCGAGATAAATAATAAGAACTTTTAGGAGGAACAAACGTTATGTACATTGAGAAAATCAACGGTCCAGAGGATGTGAAGAAGCTTTCAAACAACGAACTTACAAGCTTAGCGGCGGAGATGCGTCAGGTGCTCTTGAAGCGTGCGAGCATCCACGGCGGACATTTCGGTCCAAACTTCGGTATGGTAGAAGCAACGATTGCTTTGCACTATGTATTTGAATCTCCGAAGGATAAATTTGTGTTTGATGTATCTCATCAGACCTACCCACACAAGATGCTTACTGGCAGAAAGGATGCGTATCTTTACGAAGAGCATTACAACGATGTATCCGGCTACAGCAACCCGGAGGAAAGTGACCATGACCATTTTGTGATTGGTCATACATCTACCTCTATCAGCCTGGCTTGCGGTCTTGCAAAGGGACGTGATGTGCGGGGTGAGAGCGGAAATGTGATTGCAATCATCGGCGATGGATCCTTGAGTGGTGGCGAAGCATTAGAGGGACTTGATTTTGCATCTGAGCTGCAGAGCAACCTGATCATTGTCGTGAACGATAACGATATGTCGATCGCAGAAAATCACGGTGGCCTCTACCAGAACTTAAAGCTCCTGCGCGAGACAAACGGACAGGCAGAATGTAACCTTTTTAAGGCGATGGGACTTGACTATGTGTATGTTCATGATGGGAATGATATTCCGGCGTTAATCAAGGCGTTTGAGAACGTCAAGGACAGCGTAAAACCAGTTGTGGTACACATTCGTACCTTGAAAGGAAAAGGCTACAAGCTCGCCGAAACACACAAGGAAGAGTGGCACTGGCATCTGCCGTTCGATATCGAGACCGGCGAGGTAATCGCAGATTTTGGTGGTGAGGATTATTCCAGCGTTACCTGTGACTACTTGATGAAGAAAATGAAAGAAGATCCAAGTGTTGTGACCATCACATCTGCCACACCGACGGTAATGGGCTTCACGGAAGATAAGCGAAAGGAAGCGGGCAGACAATTCGTGGATGTCGGAATCGCCGAGGAAACAGCTGTGGCACTCGCCTCCGGTATTGCGAAAAGCGGTGGCAAACCGGTCTACGGCGTATACAGCACATTTATCCAGAGAACCTATGACCAGCTGGCGCAGGATCTGTGTGTAAACGGCAATCCGGCAACAATCCTGACATTTTCTGCGTCCATCTATGGTATGAACGATGTCACACACCTCGGCATCTACGACATCCCTATGATGGCAAATATCCCAGGACTTGTCTACCTCGCACCAACGACAAAGGAAGAGTACCTTGCCATGTTAGACTGGAGCATCGCCCAGACAGAGCATCCGGTTGCAATCCGCGTACCGGGCGGCGCATTTGTCTCAGACGGAAAGGCTGTCACAAAGGACTTCTCGAAGCTGAACAAGTACGAGATCACAAAGCAGGGCAGCAAGGTTGCAATCATCGGTCTTGGTTCATTCTACGGACTTGGTGTAGAAGCAGCCGAAGCACTGAAAGAATCAACTGGCATCGAAGCAACCATCATCAATCCATATTATATTACCGGTCTTGATGAGACTATGCTCGAAGACCTGAAGGCAAACCACGATGTGGTTATCACACTCGAAGATGGCATCTTGGACGGTGGTTTCGGTGAGAAGATCACCCGGTTCTACGGAGCTTCTGATATGAAGGTATTGAACTTCGGTATCAAGAAGGAATTCCTCGACCGTTACGATGTAAATGACGTATTAAAGGACAATCATCTGACTGTGGAACAGATTGTGGATGATGTGAAGAAGTGTCTGTAATGTAAATAACGATACACACGGAAAGAGATAATTATTTCTATTGGAATGATTATCTCTTTTTTATTTCATTGCACCAGCAAGAAAAATGGCTTATAATTAAATTATTATTGATTCTGAAGCAGAAAAGCAAGCAAGAAAAACATATATAAATGGAGAACAACATGGCAAATATCATCAGAAAACATATCATATTTCACGGAAGCGTACAGGGTGTTGGCTTCCGGTATTATTCCGAGCACAAAGCAAACCAGCTGCGGCTTACCGGCTGGGTAAAGAACCTCTATAACGGAGATGTCGAGATGGAAGTGCAGGGATCGGAAGCAGCCATCGATGAGCTGGTCACATTCCTCGCCGGACGTCGATTTGTCCAAATCACAGGGATGGATGTCAGGAAGCTGGATGTGGTGGAAGATGAACGGAGTTTTGGCGTGGATTGATTTTTATAATTAAGGAATCTAACAAATTCCGGACAAAAAATATGAATAAATGCGGTAATAAATTATGAGTAAAAATAAACTAAATTATATTGACCTCTTTGCTGGTGCCGGTGGACTGTCAGAAGGATTTATACAAAGTGGTTATAAACCTGTTGCACATGTAGAAATGAATGAGCATGCAGCAAAAACAATAGAAACAAGAATAGCATATTATTACTTAAAAGATAATGGAAAAATTAAAAGTTATTATGATTATGAAAAAGGGAAAATAACTAGAGAACAACTTTTGGAGATAATACCCAAAGATGAACTTAAGACCGTAATTAATAAAGAAATGTCTGAATCCACAATTAAGGGGATTTTCAACACAATTGATGATATCAAAAAGGAAAAAGGAATTGATAAGATTGATGTAATTATAGGCGGACCTCCTTGCCAAGCATATTCTTTGGTAGGAAGAGCACAGAGCAGTCATATGATAGTTCCGATGGAAGATGATCCAAGAAATGAATTATATAAGATGTATGTCCAATTCCTTAAGAAGTATAAGCCCAGAATGTTTGTATTTGAGAATGTAGCCGGCATAAAGACTGCAAGAGGTGGGGCTGCATTTAAAAACCTCCAAACATATATGAAACGCGTTGGTTACGAAATTGACTATCATGAGTTAAATGCTCAGGATTTTGGAGTATTACAAAGTAGAAAAAGAGTAATTATAGTAGGATGGCTTAAAGGCACAGGATATGAATACCCATCATTTGATGTAATTCATAGTAATGCAGAAGTATGGGATTTGCTTAATGATTTACCAGCGCTAAAGCCTGGTGAAGAAGCGAGAGAACATACGATGACTGATATGCGCAGACTAAAAGAATATGTTAAAGATAATGACATTCGTGTAGAATCGGATGTGTTAACAGGGCATATTGCAAGACCTCATACTGCACGAGATATTGAAATTTATAAGAGAACAATTGATATGTGGTTTCAAAACGAACAGCACGAACGTCTAAAATATGATGATTTACCAGAAAGATTGAAAACACATAAAAATCGATCTTCATTTGTAGATCGATATAAAGTCGTTGAAGGAGATATGGATCATTGCCATACAATACTGGCACATTTATCAAAGGATGGACATTATTTTATTCACCCAGATATAGACCAACACAGATCAATTACAGTAAGAGAAGCAGCAAGAATACAGTCGTTTCCAGATAATTATTATTTTGAAGGTCCAAGGACAGCACAATTTGTTCAGGTTGGTAATGCTGTTCCTCCAATGATGGCAAAGGTAATAGCAGATAAAATAAAAGAGCAATTAAAAAAATAAGATATGAGGTTTCACAAATGGGGATTGTTGAAAATACATACGCTGAGTTAAAAAAACAAGAATTGAACAGTAATCCATATAGTTGCTTGCATATGGCTGATATTGATATCAATCCTCATCAGATTGAAGCATTCACATTTGCGCTATCTTCACTGGAACTTGGTGGGGCAATTCTTGCGGATGAGGTAGGCCTTGGAAAGACAATTGAGGCTGGTTTGATTATCAAATATTTACTATGTAGTGGAAAAGATAAAATACTGCTTATCATGCCATCAAATCTGCGAAAGCAATGGCAAGTTGAATTAGAAGAGAAATTTGATATTGATTCATTAATTGTGGATAGTTCTAACTGGGAGGATTATCTCGAAGAGGTAAAGAGTAAACAAGCAGTAATTATTGTTTCTTACCACTTTGCCTCAAAAAGAAAAGCAGAGTTCGGAAAGATAGCTTGGGATTTTTGTGTATTTGATGAAGCACATCGGCTTAGGAATGTTTATAAGAATGGTTCAAAGATGGCTAACTCATTATATGAATTAACAAAGGGAATTCCGAAGATTCTATTAACTGCGACTCCTATGCAGAATACTTTACTTGATATATATGGACTTGTTCAGTTTATCGATGATAGAGTTTTTTATAGTAAGCAGATATTTTCCGAAAGATATTTGCGAGGAGAAGATTACAATGATTTGAAGGCTTGTTTAGAACCTGTTGTGCAAAGAACTTTACGAAAAGAAGTAGCAGAGTATATCCAATTTTCAGAGCGTAAAGAAATGACAATTGACTTTGAACTATCGCCAATGGAGATAGAACTTTATGTGATGATAAATAATTATCTGAAAAAGGAAATTTTGTATGCTTTGCCCAATTCACACAGAACACTTATTACATCTGTTATTAGAAAATTGCTTGCATCATCAAGTATGGCAGTTGCAGAAACCTTCAAGGTATTAAAAGGCAGACTTGAAACTTTGAAGGAAACAACTAGAACTGAATCGGCGGATGAAAGTATTGATTTTTTCCTTAGTTTTTTTGATGATGATGAAATTGAGACAGATGATGATAGTAAGCAGGATGAATTATACACAAGAGAAAAGGTAAATGAATTTATTCAGCATGAAATAGATGAGGTAACAGCCATTATTAATAAAGCTGAAAGTATAAAAAGAAATGCGAAAATGACAGCATTGAAACAGGCGGTGGAGACAGCTTTTGCATTTCAAGATGAAGCTGGCATAAAACAAAGAATAGTTGTGTTTACGGAATCTATTAGAACGCAACAATACATGTTTGAAGAATTATCTCATGCCGGATATGAAGGCCAGATACTTAAGTTTAATGGTAGTACAAATGATCCTGTTACTAAACAGATTTATAAGGCGTGGAAAGCTAGAAACTATGGAAAGTATGTGGGTAGTAGAAATGTTGAATTGAAGAATGCCATCGTAGAAGCATTTAGGGATGAATACAAGATTTTGCTTGTAACAGATTCCGGTTCGGAAGGATTGAATCTTCAGTTTTGTAATACGATTATAAACTATGACCTTCCTTGGAATCCGCAGAAGATAGAGCAGCGAATTGGTCGCTGTCATCGTTATGGACAAAAGAACGACGTTGTGGTTATTAATTTGCTTAATACTCAGAATGTAGCAGATAAGAGAGTATATGAAATTCTTTCAGAAAAATTCGAGTTATTCCAAGGCGTATTTGGTGCATCAGATAAAGCTATTGGATTATTAGAAAGTGGAGCAGATTTTGAAAAAAGAGTTACACTTATTTATCAGGAATGTAAAACGACATCAGATTTTACAAAGCAATTTAAGGATTTGGAAAAGGAATTAGAAAAGAAACGAAACAAGAAAATGGATGAACTGAAATCCATATTTATATATAAGACAGAGGAACAACATAAATCTCATTTTAATAGTATTATGAAAGGAATTGCGGAATATGATTCACAGTTTTGGTACTGGAGTAATAGATACAAAGAGAGGAATGAAACATATCCAAAGTATTATGAAACTAATATAGACTTGGGAATTCCGGAAATTCAACACGGATATTTACTTATTGGTGGTTCTTATGTTGGTGATATGCTTGAAGATACAGTATTTGAAATTATTGATATAACAGGGAAGATATATGGTGCTTCAGATGAGTTGGCTAGAGATCTTTGCGAAAAATTGCAGGAGCAGTGCTTAGAAGAGAAGACTCCTAATAACCAAGAAATCCTTTTATATATTGATAAAGTGGATGAATTTATGCAACAGAAATATGCAGAATCTAAAAGAACAGTTTTGATTGCTAATCAGAAAAAATTGGATAATTGGCTGCAATTAAGAAAAGAGGAATATTTGCTCAGAGTCAAGGATACATCAGAATTAGATGAACTTAAAGATAAATATGTAAACGAAAGCGATTTTAGACAGAAGATTGCATTAAAAAAGCAAATAGAAATTTTAGAAGAACAGAAACAAAAAATGATAGAGGCATTTCATGATAAAATGTCAGCATTGGAAGAAGAGGTTGCAAATATGCAGAAGGAGTTTGTAGAAAGCATATTGGTAAAAACACAATTGGCAACAAAGATAGTGATTAAGTTTTAGGAGGATACCATGGAGAAAAAGGGTAAGTTAGAGTTGACATGGACAGGCAAATATTTAGATTCAAAACTAGAACCTAGGATTTTAATAGAAATGGAAAATAAATCAGTATATGGCGATATAAATCAGAATATGTTGATTCATGGGGATAATTTGTTGGCATTAAAGGCGTTAGAAATTCAATTTACTGGAACTGTGAAATGCATATATATTGATCCACCATATAATACAGGGGCTGCATTTGAACATTATGATGATGGGATAGAGCACTCTAAGTGGTTAAGTATGATGGCTGAAAGGCTGAAATGCTTACGAACACTATTAAGAGAAGACGGAACTATTTTTATTCAGATTGATGACAATGAGCAAGCATATTTAAGGGTGTTGTGTGATGAAATATTTGGACGCAATAATTTCTTGAATATGATTTCAATAAATGTAAAGGTAAGTGCAGGTGCATCTGGCGGTGGAGAGGATAAGAGACTAAAAAAGAATATTGAATATATATTAATTTATTGTAAAAATATGGATTCTTTTCCAGGATTCAAACCTATTTATAAAAAAACTGAATTGATGAAATACATTGGAAAAATGAAAGAAGATGGAAAAAGTTATAAATATACATCTGTATTATATCATTGTGATGGATTCGAGTTATTTAAAACAATAAAGGATGGCGCTGGCGATGACATTAAAATATATAAAGTTAATGATTATGAAATAAAAAGTGTTAAACAAGTAGCCCAATTAGAAGGAATTACTGAAGCAGAAGTATATAGTAAATATTATAAAAAAATAATGACAACAACAAACGCGCAGACCTCTATTAGAACAAGAATATGGGATGCAACAGATAGCGAAAATAATATGTATAAAGCGGTGTATGTTCCGAGAACTGGTAAAAATAAAGGAAAAAAAACTGAATTACTTTTGATGGGAAAACAGAAAGTATTAGTTATTTGGTTAAAAGATACAGCAGAATGGATAAAAGGTAAAATATATAAAAAAGAGAGAATAGGAACTTATTGGGATGGCTTCAGTTGGATTAATGTAACAAAAGAAGGATCAGTTTTATTTCCAAATGGTAAAAAACCTGAAAGCTTGATAAAACAAGTGTTAGAAATGGCAACAGAAGAGGGAGATTTGGTTTTGGATAGCTTTTTGGGCTCAGGTACAACGGCAGCAACAGCACATAAAATGGGTCGAAGATGGATTGGAATTGAAATGGGCGAACACGCATATACGCATTGCAAAGTTAGACTAGATAATGTTATAGCAGGTGAGCAAGGAGGAATTTCTAAAGAAGTAGGTTGGCAAGGTGGCGGGGGATATAAATTCTACGAACTTGCAGAACCATTACTTGTAAAGAACAAAGTTCTTCCTGTTTATCAAATAAATCCATCTTATACATGGGATATGGTATGTGAAGCTATTTGCAAGATAGAAGGATTTACCTATGAACCATCTGGGGAGTTTCAAGGACATTCATCAGAGAATCGATTCATACATATCACAGAAGAATTTGTTAATACAAAGTATGTGATGTCGATAATGAAGAACTTAGGGGATAAGCAGAGTTTACTTATCTATTGTAAGAAAAATCAAGCTGACATGATTCTTCCAGAGAATGTGGAAGTGAAAAAAATACCAAAGGATTTATTGGATAAATGTAATTTTGAAAGTGAGGTGCAGGAATAATGAGTTCAGTAGATAAAATCAAATGGGCTATGAGCCTGCGTGATCCTCAGTATGAAGCGCTACAATACTTTGATGCAATCAGTTCCAAGATTGAGTATAGAACTAGTTCAAAAGCTGAAGCAGAGAAAATAGCATCAGAGAATTGCCAAGCTCCACATACAATATCTGTAGATAAGGAATTTGATTTTCCATCATTCTGCTTTGATATGACAACCGGTATTGGTAAGTCCCGTTTAATGGGTGCATGTATTTATTATTTATACAAAACAAAAGGGTACAAACATTTCTTTATTCTGGCACCAGGAAATACGATTTACGACAAGATGCGTCGAGAGGCGGTCCCGGGACATCCAAAATACATGTTTAAGGGACTTGAATCAGAGATGGGAAGACCCAAAGTTTATGATGGGGAAAATTATTTATCATACCCGGTAAGATATATCCAAGAGGAAATGGTGGTAGAAAAAACATCTGATATTCAGATATTTATCTTTAATATTTCAAAGATTTTTACTAGGGGAGATATTGAATTTAAATTTCACAAGTTTAATGAAAATTTGGGTGGCTCTTTTGCGGATGTGTTACGTTCGTTTGATGACTTGGTTATTTGTATGGATGAAGCGCATCGTTACTATGCCCCAGCATCAAAGAAAGCAATTAATTATCTTAATCCAGTGTTGGGGTTGGAATATACTGCTACACCTAAGAGTACAAATAAGAATATTATTTATCACTACGGATTAGAGGATGGAGCTGGGAAGTTTTTGAAGATTCCGGTTGTTATGGGAAGAACAAATACAGCAGGATATTCAGATGATGATATAGAGGAAATGAAGTTGAAAGATGGAATCAAGCTTCATGAGAGAAGAAAGTCCATCGTATATAAATATTGTATAGATAATCAATTAGAACAGGTAAAGCCAATTGTTTTGATAGCTTGTAAAGATACAACACATGCTAGAAAAATAAAAGAAAAAATAGATTCAGATGCTTTTTTTGGAGGTCGTTATGTTGGTAAGGTTATTGAAATTGACTCTAGCACAAGTGGTGCAGAGACAGAAGAAAACATTCAGAAATTACTAACCATTGAGAAAAATACCAATCCAATTGAGATTGTGCTGCATGTATATAAGCTGAAAGAAGGTTGGGATGTAAATAATCTGTTTACGATTATCCCTCTTAATGCTGCAAAGAGTGATATATTGGCACTTCAAACTATTGGTAGAGGATTGAGGCTTCCTTTTGGTGAGATAACGGGTATTGAGGAATTAGATACCTTGGATATTGTTGCTCACGATCATTATCGAGAGATTGTGGATGATATCAAGAATAACCCTGTATTTAAGAAGAGAAATCTTGATGAGGAAGATATACCGAACACAAAAACAGTTATGGTAGAGCCAGCAGTTGAGAACCAGCAGATTTCATTATTTGATGAAGCGTTATGCGAAAGTAAAGTGAAATCATACCAAGATTTGAATAATGAAAATGTGGTGGAGAATCTGTTTGCTGAGTATCAGAAAGCATTTGTAAAGAAAGTAGCACCCAAGAAGTCTGATGATAATAGTGGGCAAATGTCTATTTTTGATTTCTTTGAAAATGATAATACGGAGATACAAACCGAAATGCAACAAACACATCCTATTTCTGGTGGAGTTGATGCTTCTATAACTGTACCGCAAGGAGATGCTACTCTACGGATTGATTTGCAAAAATCGTCGGGAGGTAAGAGTGTACTACCATATGCAAAGCAAGAATTTATCAAGAAAGTTGAAGAGTTAAAGAAAGTTGCTATTTCTGTTCCAAAGATTGGAATTAGCTATAGTTCAACAATTACATTTAAGACTTTTACTGTCAAACGAAATATTATGGATTTTGATGTTGCAGCATCGAGAATCGAGAGATATGACACTGTAAATGGTAAGTTGTTGCAAGTACTGGATGCAGATGCACTTATTGTAGAAAATCCCGAGAATATGCTGGCTGTTTCTTTATTGGAGAGTATTCCAGAGTTTAGTTCTGATGATGCTGAATTTATCATTGATGTTGTTGATCAGTATCTCGCACTTATCAACGGAACTGAAGAAGAGAAAAAGAAGATCGTCCGTAGATATGCAACGGTAATAATAGATGACTTAAAAAGACAGATATATGCTTCAAAGGAAGAAAGCACAGAGTTTGTATTCAATGTTCAGAAAGACCTTATTGTATTCAAATCATTTGTAAAGAATATGAAGAAGAATGGTCGATTGAATTTTAAGAAGGAAGTACCAGACAAGAAAAATATTAAGCAATATTTGTTTGAAGGATATAAGAAATCATACTATGCAGAGAATGCATTTGATAGTGATGATGAGAAAAGGTTGTCTGTGGTATTAGAAGAGGATTCAGAAGTTATTAGATTTATAAAGCCACCTTTGAATCAGTTAGGACTATTTTATAAGGCGGCAAAACAGTATAATCCTGATTTCTTAGTAGAGACGGCTGACAAGAAATATATGATTGAAGTGAAGGCTGCAAATCAAACAGATAATGAAGATGTACAGGAAAAAGCAAAGGCTGCAATTAAGTGGTGCGAATGTGCATCGCAGGTGGATGCGGACGGAAAGACTTGGGAGTACCGCCTAGTGCCAGGGGATAAAATTGTAGTAGGTAATACATTCAAGTACGTAATTGGTATGGCAATTCCTGTTATAGTAGACGAAGAAGAAATGGAGGCTGTAGATGGCAGATATAAAAGATTTTAAACATGCTATTGTTCGACAGAAGATTTTAGATGCAGTACGAAAAGACCTAATAGGTCCATCATCTGATTGCGAACAATTGAATGAAGTGCCAACAAGCAGCTATATTACAGGGTTGTTATATCCTGCTGATACAGCTGTAACAGAAGATGAAAATTACTATGATGTAGAATTTACAGAAAAGAAATTCGATGCTGACGGTGAATCTATGGAAGCAGGGATTTTTGAAGAAGATGAGCCAGAGGATAGAATAAAAGGTGGCTTTCAGAAGCCATCCTCTATAGGTGTGTCTTTCTATATTCCAGACGATGTTCAAAAAATTAATGCCTATATTAATTGGGGGAAGTATTACGCAGAACAGGTTCAGGAAGTAGTAAAAGATGGGACCTTAGAAGATGATACAGAAAACAAAAAAAGAAAGAAGCAAACCGTATATATTCGTGAGCAGATGAAAGATGTTGTCGAAATTGATTTTAATCAATTTGGTCGTTCAAAGCAGATTCCACTTGAGTCAAATGGAAACATCTATATCTATGTTATGAAGATGCAGTTAGATAACGGATATAAAATGGTATCTGTCTATTTGCATAATAATGATAAGTCAGATGGCGATGAAAAAGAATATGAAAAGGTAATGTTCCAAGTTGAAATGCTCATCGAAGATGATTTAAGGAGTCCTGTCTTTGTACCAGAATACATCTGTAGAAAAGTTGAGTTAGAGGATGAATACTACTATAAAGGAAGACCAGTGTATGCACGAGGTAGAGGTTGCGCAGCTACTTGGGAAAAGAAAGCGCAAGAGTTAAATGCAACAGCTATAAAGTCTTCATTTATTCCTGATTATGAGATCCCTAGTGTGAGCGCACAAATAGATAATATGCCGGAGCATGTCTTTTCTATGCTTCAGATGGGTTCACCAACTAAAAAAGCACAGGTTATTGAAAATCTTCGTACTTTGACATCGATGTATGGAAGTTGGATTATAGATGTACTGGTAAACAATGAAGCCATCCAAGATGATAAGTTTAAAACTACAGGCCAGTTGATTATTGATAAATGCCTTGATGCTAATCGTAGGATGAATGCAGGGATTGATTTGATTGAAAATAATGACAAGGTATATCAAGCATTTGTATTTATGAATCAATCAATGTATTTACAGAGAAGTATTACAGCATTTTCAAGAGATTATGGTAATGGTATTCCTTGTAGTTTAAGAGATTATATGACTGATATACCGGAAAAAGGAAGAAAACAAGATCATAGTGAGTGGAGACCATTCCAGATTGCTTTTGTACTTTTGAATTTGTATGGAATTATGGATGGCGAATCACCAGAACATGATATTGTTGATTTATTATATTTTCCTACTGGTGGTGGTAAGACAGAGGCGTATTTGGGATTGATAGCTTTTACTATAGCATATAGAAGGCTGACAGCTTCAGATGAAACCGATTACGAGAAAGACGGAGGTGTAACTGTATTCTTACGATACACTCTTCGTTTACTTACAACTCAGCAGAGAGATAGGTTAATGCGACTTGTTGTTGCAATGGAACAACTTCGTGAGAAGAACCAAGAATTGTACGGTAAAGCAAGAATTACGATTGGCTTCTGGGTTGGTGGTAATGTTACACCAAATAAATTTAGCGAATATAGTGATACCGATCAGTTTAAGAAGAAAGAATTCATAAGAAAACTAACAAAGCAAATTATTAAATGTCCTTATTGTGGAAAACCAATAACAAGAAATGAATATGACATAAATGAAAAAGGTAAATTTGTAAAAATCCACTGTGCAGATAATAATTGTATGTTCTCGATAAGAACAGGAAGAGCCATACCAGTGTATCTTGTTGATGAAGAAATCTATGCGAAGTGCCCAACAGTTATTATTTCTACTGTAGATAAATTTGCTAGACTTCCATGGTCAGAACAAGTTGGTTTGCTATTTGGCAGAACAAATAGATGTTGCAGTAGATGTGGTCACATCGCTATCGGAGAAAAGCATGCAGGAAGACATAATGCAGATGTTGCAGCGGGATTAGCTAAGGCTGAAACGGTTGCCTGTAAACCATTTTATCCTCCTGAGTTAATTATACAGGATGAGCTTCATCTAATTACTGGTCCTCTTGGAACAATTTATGGCGGATATGAAACTGTTGTAGAAGAGATGTGCTGTATTGAGAAGAATGGAAAGAAGATTCGACCTAAGTATATTGTTTCAACAGCAACTATTAGAAATGCTGGAGAACAAATTAAGTCTCTTTATGGTAGAAACAAATTTGCACAATTTCCACCAAGCGGTTTTGATACTAGAGATTCATTTTTTATTAAGGAAGTACCGCTTCCAACTGAAAATTTAGTTGATGCTTCAGAAGAAAAAATCAGTAGAATGATTAGTGATGGAAAAAAGCCATTTCGTCAATATGTTGGTATATGTGCGAGCGGACAATCTGTAAAAACAACTCTTATTCGTTTGTATTCGATTATTTTGCAAACAGCACTAGATATAGCAAAGGATCCGGAATATGAGGATTATATTGATCCATATTACACATTGATTGGGTACTTTAATAGTATTCGAGAATTGGGTGGTGCAGTGCGCCTTCTTGACGACGATATAGCAAGCCGTATTCGTGTTGTAAAGAATAAATATAATAGCTCAGAACAGAGGTATCTCAGTTTTGAGGGAAAGAAGGAAATTACATCTCGTATACCTTCATGGGAGATTGCGCAGGTTCTTGAAAAGTTAGCAATTTCTTATGATAAAAACAAGGAGAAGCAAGGCTGTTATGATGTTGTTATTGCAACTAATATGATAGCGGTAGGTATGGATGTTGACCGTTTAGGACTTATGTCAGTTGTAGGTCAGCCAAAGCAGAACTCTGAATATATTCAGGCAACAAGCCGTGTGGGGCGACAGCATCCTGGAATTATTTTTACTGTTTATAATCCTTACAGACCAAGGGATTTGTCTAATTATGAGAATTTTGTTGGTTTCCACTCACAGATGTATAGATATGTAGAAGGAACTACAGCAACGCCATTTGCGGCTAGAGCTAGAGACAGAGTATTACATGCATTGGTAGTTTCTTTACTAAGATTACAGGTAGAGACGATGGCTGATAATGGTGGAGCATCCAGAATTAATAATATTTCGGATGAACAAATCAAAGATATAAAAGACAAAATTCTTGAGCGAGTTAAGATAACTGCACCATCGTCTTATGTAGATACAGAGAAAGAAATGGATGAGTTTATCAATACTTGGAAGAACATTGCAAAAGACGAAAAGTTATATTATTTTGTTCCAGCAGTAGCTGATGATAAGAAGAGGCTGCTTACATACTATGGTGAATATTATGGAGACAAAGAAAAACCAACACTAAGTTCTATGCGTGATGTTGAGCAATCATCAACAGTTTTTTATTGGGAGGGTGTCTAATGAATTTTTATAAAAAATTGGGCGAGATTCGTCCGAATCAGTTAATAACTACATATGGACCAGGCTCGATAATGGATGCTGTAAATGATTCATTGACAGTTTTAGATATAGAGTATTGGGATACTAACAATATTGGTAAAGAAATTAGAGATGCAAGATTGGCTAGTTATATGAATGTTCGACGATTCTTTATGCCAAAGACAGGTGGAAAAGAGGATATTCCTGTTGTGTCATTTCCATACTACCATGTGTGTTCAAAGGGAACATGTAAATTCTTATTTGATATGAGAGATTACTTTGATATGGACCAGTACAAAAAGAATCAAGGTGAAGTGAAATGCCCTAAATGTGGATTTCCAGCATACCCTTCGAGATTTATAACAGTATGCGAAGATGGGCATATGGACGATTTCCCTTGGAGATGGTGGGTACATCATGGAGAAACAAGTTGTAAAGAGGATTTATATTTGAAATCTATGGGCAACACATCATCTTTAGCAGAATTGTTAGTAGAATGCAAATGTGGTGCAAAAAGAGTAATGTCTGGGGCAATGCAAAAGGAGAAGTTTGCAGGATTATGTTGTTCAGGAAACCATCCACATAGACCAGGAGCAAAGGCAAAAATTTGTAAGAAGAGTGTAATACCTAGCCAACGTGGTGCATCTAATGTATATTTTACAGTCACAAGAAATGCAATATCAATTCCACCTTGGACAAATCCTATTAATGATATCATGGGGGCACAAAGAGCAACTATCGAAACATTGATAGAGGCTATGGGAGAAGAGGAAGGTCTTTCATTTGCTTATCAGAAATATTTTGGAGATAAATACTCATATGAAGACTTTAAAGCTGCTTATGATAGATTAAGCCAAAATATCAAAGAGTTTACTGAACTTAAAGAAATGGAATATGCAGCCATTACGCACCATGAGGATGTTGAATATCAGCATGATGTTAAATATTTCAAAGCTGAAGAAGTAACTTTGAGTGAACACTTAAAAGAGTATATTTCTAGAATTATTAAAATACATAGATTACGTGAAGTGCGAGTGTTGACAGGTTTTACAAGATTGGAAGCCCCTGAGCCAGAAGTGGATGAGCAACCACATATCGTAAAATTGAAGTGTTCTTCGGGAGAAAAATGGCTTCCGGCAGTTGAAATTAATGGTGAAGGTGTATTTATTGAATTAAGTAGAGAAAAAATAAATCAATGGATTCTGATAGATTCTGTGAAGGCTCGTTCTAATAAATATAAGGAATGTTATACTGCATATTGTCAGAAAAAAGGATGGGAGAATTTTAAGCCAAGAAATGCAGAGTATGTTTTATTACATACACTTTCTCATATGTTGATTAAGGAAATGTCTATGCAATCGGGATATTCGTCATCTGCATTGCATGAACGCATTTATAGTAGCGAAAATATGTGTGGAATATTAATTTATACTGGTGCGGCAGATAAGGAGGGCTCATTAGGTGGACTTGTTGAACTGGGTGCAATGAATAAATTTTTACCGCTTTTAAAAGGTGCACTGGAAAATGGCTTAACATATACAACAGATCCAGAATGTTTTATGAAGAATCCAACAAGTGAAAGATTAAACGGGGCTGCATGTCATTCTTGTACTATGATTTCAGAAACCGCATGTGAAAATGGCAACCGACTACTTGATAGAGCATTAGTTGTACCAGTCCCGGAACATGAAGAAATGGGATATTTCAGAGAATTGGTGAGAGATTTATGTGGAATACAAGTATAAAGATTGAATATATTACGGGGCTGATTGTAGATGCACTTGAAAATTATTCTGTTAATGGGGAGTATACACAGTTTAACCATGTGATTGAAGAACTTAGAAAGCACTTTACTAATTGTTCAGACGAGGAAATAACAGATATAATTAGCCTCTGTATGAAGATGTATTCATCAAAGAAAATTGAACACGCAGAACTTGTTCTTACTGCACCAGATTCATTCCATATAAAAACATTAAGAACCAAAGATATAATGCGCAAACTGATAGAGAATGCAGAAAAGAGTCTTACTATAACTGGTTATTCAATCTCAGATTATTTTGCCGAAATGCTCGATGTTATTATTAAAAAAAGCCAGCAAGGCGTATATGTTCGTATATATGTGAATGATATTGAAAAACAAAAGGAAGCACTTGATAGACTGATGTCGTATCGTTCACGATTCTTACAGGTATATGAATATCAAAAACAAGAGAATGATAAAATGGCCGCCCTACACGCCAAACTCATTGTATCCGATGTAAAGAAATCATTAGTATCATCAGCAAATCTTTCATATCATGGAATGCAAGGGAATATTGAAATGGGATTCTTAATTGAATCTCATGACAAAGCAAAACAAATCGAAGAGCTTATGAAAGAAATGGTAAGAATGAAAGTGTTTTGTAAATTTAAAGAATAATTGTTGCTATGCTAGACACATATTCGCAGATATCTTTTTGAAAGCATTTTGAAAGGAACTGAAAAATATTACATCATTTATATAAATTTATTGACTTTAATCGACAAGGAAAAAAATAAATGGATAATTGGAATAACATCTTAGATGAAGATATTTTGAAAACTAATGTTAACTTTGCCGCCATGTTTGTTTTATATTATGAATGCTTAAAAGATTTTATTATCAACCAACCAAGAGATTTTTATTCAAATAGTATTAAATTTACTGATGACAAAGTTATATATGAAGAATCTCAAAAATATAAGAAAGAGGTGAGGGCTTTAGATAAAAACATCGAAAATGCCTCTTTAAAATGGTTTATTCTAGCTGAAGCAATAACCCAAGAAGATTATGATACATATCAATGTATTAGGAAACGGAGAAACGATATAATACATGAATTATTAAAAAATCTAAATGATGGTTTTACAGAGAAAGATGCGGAACTTTTTTCTAAGTTATTATTAATATATTCTAAATTAGATAAATGGTGGATCAACGAAATTGAAATCCCTATTGCCGGTGAAGATATTCCAGAAAATTACGATAGCGAAGGTGTTTGCGGAGGACAAGCATTCATTTTATCAATTATAAATTCTATTATCTTAGGAAACAAAGGCGATGAATATAAGGAGTTATTGAAAACATTATGCCAAATGTACAAGTAAAAAAATGATTAAGAAAGGATAATAACCTATGCACACCTTTACCATCGGTGCCATCGTGCGCCACTTCAAAAGAGAATATATCACCGATCCGCAATCAGCCGAATATCTCTACAAGATATTGGCATTTGCATCCCACACGGAGACAGGAGAGAAGCTTGTGATCTATCAGGCACTTTATCCTCCATACAAAACGTGTGCGCGTCCATATGACATGTTCATAAGCGAAGTGGATCATGTGAAATACCCTGATATCAAGCAGAAATATCGTTTTGAAGTAATTGAAACTGACCTTTTTCCACAAGCATGATAGGGTATATAATGACGCAATCTCTCACAAAGGAGCCCCACCCATGAAACTTTTCCACAAAAAATCACACACCACCTACAACCCAGCCGAGAAAACACCTGTCATCAAATGCAGCATCTGCACAGGAGAGCAGGTGGCTGGATTTCAGGATAATGCCACAAAAGCATTTGAGGACATTATGCTGATTCAAGATGCATCAGATCTTGCGCATTTCCGGGAAATGTATGATATAATCGGTGACATCAAGAAGATTTATTAGCCCGATATTATACCGGGATTTATAGGAAAGGATCTAGTCATATGTCATACATAACTACTTACACCGGAAAACATTTTGATCCGGTCAATCCGGATGCATCCCTTCTTTGTATCGAAGATATCGCGCATGCATTGTCGCTTTTGTGCCGCGGAAATGGGCACGTACAGACCTTTTTCTCGGTCGGACAGCATTGCATTGCCTGCGCAAAAGAAGCGCAGGCACGCGGGCTGTCAGCACGCCTGGTTCTTGCGTGTCTGATTCATGATGCAAGCGAATGTTATATGTCGGATGTTCCTCGTCCATTCAAGCAGACCTTGCCGGAATATAACCGGCTGGAAGATCAATTGCTTGATATGATTTATATGCATTTTCTTGGAAGTACATTAGATAATGCTGAACAGGAAATTCTGAAGGATATCGATAATGCAATGCTATGGTACGACCTTACATATCTGTTACACGAGAAACAGCCTTTACCGAAACCACAGGTTTATGATGAACCAGATTATACAGTCCGACCATTTACAGACGTAGAAGAGGAGTATTTACAGATCTATCGAACTTTTATCCAGAAACTTCATTAATATGTTATAAACACACCAAACTTCTGAAAAATAACAAGAGCCGCCTATCATAATTAGATAAGCGGCCCTGATTATTCTTTACCACTTTTTTCTTCTCAAATGTTTTTCCCATGTTTGATTCTCCTTTGTTTGATTGTATATAGTTTCTTTATTGTCCTAATTAAACACAAGTATCTTAACATACATTTTCCCGGAAAGAATATCATAGCTTTGTGGTTATTTGCGAATAAATGGAACTGTTTTTTACATTTGAAATAAATGGCACATTCCCACGACAAATAATAAATCTACAGGTGGAATAGCAGAAGTCCCTCCATATGTTTGCTTGTAAATTTATTCGCAAAACTCAGGAGAGTTTTACGAGTAAATTTGTTAAAATCTTAGTTGTAAAACTCGCAGTTTTGCGAATCAATTTTCTAGCTCGGTGTAGAGATACATCGGGCGTTTTTCTTTTTTCGCGTCCCTTGTATCCCTTATCCCTGCTAACCAAAGTGCATGCGGCTATCTAATCAATAGCCGCAGAATCTCAAGTTGTGTAGGAGACTAGGAAAGGAGATTGCATTGTGGTTAGTTTTTTCGAGATTGAAATGCTTGGAAATTTGTCAGATCAGTATTCGCGCATGGCGAAGAAAGCACCAAAGAAGATGCAGAAGAATATGCAGATCATAGCGGATTCTTTGGCGCATGTAAAGGAAGTGCTGATTGATGAGGGTTTGGTTTCAGAAAGTGAGGGATAGTATTGTGGATTGTTTAGTTAACGTTACTGATGTTAATCGTGTTATGAATTCGTTAAAGACTGCTTACAAAGTTCTTACATCTTCAAAAGTGGAGTATGAACGTAAATTACATAATATCTTAGAAATCAATCTAATATGTGTTGATAAAGATGATCTTGTTGAGTTTTTAAATACTAAGATATTTGAGCTTGAATCTGTAAGAAATGATATTTTTGAGTTGTATTCGCAGTTGATTGAGGTTGCATGATGAAAAGTATCTGGAATATTCATGTAATTGTGTTGAATAACAGTATGCGGACAAGTATAGATAGTTACTTCCGTGCAAGAAGTGATCTGGAACGGCAATTTGCTTGTGTCGGTCTAATGAATCATATTAAAAATTATCTTGTTGGTTTAGAAAAAGAAGAAAAGGAGTGTTTGAAAAATGGCAGAGGTTAAGAATTTGAAGGGTTTGCTTAAAGCGGATGGTTTGATGTGTGTACAGATTGACAAGCGCATGATCGGAGAAGCTGGCGATTATTATTACAATATCGCATTCACTACTGGAAAGGATATCATGTTGCTGACAGCTGGCAAGGTTGCCGATGGTTTGGAGCTTTTCAAGAAGTACAATCTTGGTCTTGAATTCATCGACAAAAAGTTGAAGATCGTAGATTTTCAGCTTGTCGCTTGAAAATAAAATAGGGGGTGCTTGGTATGGTGTCTGTGATGATGCAGGCTACTACGGAAGCGGTCCAGAAAGGTGGTACTATGACGAGTGAGGGCATTTCTTCAGCTCTTGAAATGATCAAGAGCATTGTGTCGTGGGTGGTCAGCTTTGTTGCTGATAACGCGGTACTTATGGTGTTCTTCGTTGCGGGTCTGATTCCTGTTGGTATCATGGTTTTCCGTAAGCTTAAGAACGCTGTCCGTTAGGACGGAAAGACGAATGTGGCAGGTGGTCGGTTGATCACTTGCCATTTTTCAATTTATGAAAGGAGATTCTATGAGAAAGTCGAAAAAGACAATTATATATATGTTTGTTGCTGTGTTTGTTGCTCTGTCGACATTGTTAGTTGACTTTAATACATCTTATGCTCAGTCGTCGTATAGTGATGTACCAGACGCCGATTGGAAGCTTATGCAGGGCGGTAATGTTAAAGATCTTGGGTGCAATGTTGGTATAAGTGATAACTATTCAACTGATTTCCCAGTTCTTCAACAGTCTTTAGATAAAGCTAAGTATACAGAATCATGTGCATGGTTAGATTGTAATCTAAAATCTGGTACATCGTATGTGTTAGAAAGTGATT